>Ga0208863_1000223_pt1 | contig 70260 bp, 60 predicted proteins | sample RifOxyD3_FD_184040 | JGI IMG/M metagenome (GOLD analysis project Ga0208863, IMG submission 184040) | Soil microbial communities from Rifle, Colorado - Rifle Oxygen_injection D3 (SPAdes) | ecosystem: Environmental > Terrestrial > Deep subsurface > Rock core/Sediment | place: Rifle, Colorado... | reverse complement strand
TGGCCTCGACGATGATCCGGGCGTCCTTGTCCCTGTCCGCGTTCATGACGAAGGAGCGGTCGATCTTCAGCTCGGAGAAGGGCATGCGGTGCAGTTCGACGAGGGAGGAATAGCCGGTGCCGAAGTCATCCAGGGAGATACTGACCCCCTTGATCCGCAAGCGGGTCAGCACATCCATGGTCACCTGGACATCGGTCATGGCGGTGGACTCGGTGATTTCCAGGATCAGGCGGTCCGGCGGCAGGTTTCGCTCCTTGAGCACCTGGTGGATATGGTTCGGCAGGTTGAGGTTGCCGAGCGCCGAGGCGGAGAGGTTGACCGACATGCTCATGTCGTGGCCCAGATCGATCCAGCACCGGCACTCCTCCACCGCCGAGCGCAGGACGAACTCCGTCATGGGGGCGATGAGGGAGCTTTGTTCGGCCAGGGCGATGAACTGATCGGGCAGGACGACGCCCCGGTCGGCATCGTTCCACCGGACCAGCGCCTCGGCGGAGATGGGCCTGCCGCTTTTCAGATCGACCTTGGGCTGGTAGGCGAGGAAGAGGTGATCACCGGCGATGGCCGACTGCAAGTCGCTTTCGCGGATGGCGCTCAGGTTCTTCTGGATCTTGCCGAGCATGTCGCGCAGGTCTTGCGGCGAGACCGGCTTTTGCAGCGTCCCCAGCATGTTGAGGCGATAGGAGGAGCCGACGCGCAGGGCTGTGTTGATCAGGCGCTCGTCGAAGCTCGACATGAGGATGATCTGGGCCTTGCAGCCCGCCTCGGAGAAATAGCGCAGCACCTCGACGCCGTCGGCATCGCCCAGCGAAAGATCGAGGATGACCAGATCCGGCTGAAAGCCCTGGTAGTGTTGCAGCAGATCGGTCAGACCCTCCACCGCCAGGACATTCATGCCCTCTTTTTCCAGGATGACGCTGACGTACTTCCTCAGCGCGGCGTCATCATCCACCACAATGGCGTGTAGTGCGCTCATGAACGGTTTTCTCCTTGTTCCAAGTGCATAAACATACTACAAGGAACCTGATGTTTGTATTCGGATGCGGCCGCCGCCGATCCGGAATTTGACGGAGCCGGTTTTTTGGCGCAAGCCAACTGTGCCATACTTTTCGCGCACTCTTTCCACAATGCCGCCGCCATAAGGGGGTCAACATGTTGGGCGTGGTTTTTTCCGAATTTCTGGAGATGGTGGAGAAACGGTTCTCCCTCGACATGGTCGATGAGATTCTGGAAAACTCCGGCATCGCCAGCGGCGGCAGCTACACCGCCGTGGGCAACTACGACCACAGGGAACTCCTCAAGCTGGTGGAGGCCCTGAGCGAGAAGACCGGCATTGCCGTGGGCGATCTGGTCGCGGCCTATGGGCGGCACCTGTTCGGGCACTTCGTCGATCGCTACCCCAGCTTCTTCGCGGGCGTGGATTCCAGCATCGATTTTCTGGAGACCATCGAGAACCACATCCATGTGGAGGTGAAGAAGCTCTATCCCGAGGCCGAATTGCCGACCTTCGAGTACCGGCGCCAGGATGATGGCTCTTTCGTCATGGTTTACCGTTCCCGGCGTCCCTTCGCCGATCTGGCCCAGGGTCTGATCGAGGGTTGCATCGAGTATTACAACGACCCCTATAAGGTCGAGCGGACGGTGCTGGAGGACGGCGCCGTTCAATTCCGCCTGACGGGACGGTAGCCGCCCGTGGACGAGGCCGGGAAATGGCAGCGGCGCTTCGAGCGCGAGCGTAACGCCCGCAAGGACGCGGAGGAGTTGCTTGAGCAGAAGGCGCTGGATCTCTACAAGGCCAACCGGCATTTGCTTGAAAACCTTCTCTCCCTGGAAAAGCGCATCGAGGAGCGCACGCGGGAATTGACGGCAGCCATGCAGGCCGCCCGGCGCGCCGATCAGGCCAAGACCGAATTTCTCGCCACCATCAGCCATGAGATCGGAACCCCCCTCAATGGCGTCGCGGGCATGGCGGACCTGCTGCTGGGCAGCGATCTGAACGACGAACAGCGTTCCCAGGCCCTGGCCATCCGCCGCTCCGCGAAGAAGCTGGAGGATGTGGTCGCCGACATCCTCGAATATTCCCGCATCGACGGCGCCGGACTGGAACTGCGGCAAGAGCCCTTCGACCTGCCAGCCCTGGTGGAGGAGGTCGCGGCGCTGATCCAGGATGATGTCCGCAAAAAGGGGCTGGCGCTTGAAATCGAGCTTCCGTCCGCCTTGCGAAAGACCTTTGTCGGGGACTCCCGGCGCCTGCGTCAAGTCCTCACGCACCTGGCCAACAATGCCGTCAAGTTCACCGAGTCGGGGCGGGTCCGGTTTCGCGTGAGCGCCGATACGGATCAGCGCACCCGGTCCATGGTGCAGTTCGAGGTAATGGATACCGGCATCGGCATCCGCGAGGAGAATGTCCCAGGGCTTTTCGAGGCCTTTTCCCAGGTCGATGCCTCCCGCTCCAAGCGCTACGGCGGGGCTGGCCTCGGCCTGGCGCTGAGCAAGCGCATCATCGAGTCCATGGACGGCAAGCTGGGGGTGGAGAGCCGCTTCGGCGAGGGAAGTACCTTTTGGTTCGCCGTCCCCCTTGGAATAGAGGAAAATACGGCAGGTTATTGGCTGTTGGTCGATGAGGACAAGAAAGTGAGCGAACCTGACACAGGGGTCCCCCTCAGGGAGGCCCGCCAGAAGCGGCTGAAGGTATTGGTGGTGGATGACAATCTGATCAACCGCCAGTTCGCCATGCATTTTCTCAACGAACTGGGGCACCAGTCCGGCTTTGCTGAAAACGGCGCCGAGGCCCTGGAACAGGTAGTCAAGGAGCCCTACGACCTGGTGCTCATGGATATACAGATGCCGGTCATGGATGGCTACGAGGCCACGCGCCAGATCCGGGCGCTGGGCGGCGCGGCTGCCGCCCTGCCCATCTACGCCATGTCGGCGGACGACGATTTCGCCACCAACCAGGCCGCCACCGAGGCCGGCATGAACGGCTTCATCGGCAAGCCGATCGAAAGAAGGTCGCTGGAAAAGATCCTTCAGCGGCTGTGAAAGGCCCGAAATGACCCATGAACCGAGAAACCTCATTTCCATCCTTCGGTCCCTAACCTGTGCATCCTTGCACCACTTCTCAACCGCAAAGAACGCGAAGGAAAACATACAAAATTCTCTTTGCGGTTAAGTCGATGAATCTAGGATGAAAAGGGGTGGGTCGGCCTTCAGGCCGTCCATCGGCGCCGCAGCCTTATCTCTCTACCTCCCAGCGGAAGTCTGAGTCCTCTTCTTCCCCCGCTTCCTCTCCCTCGTCATCGATCTCTATCTCCAGGGCCTTCCTGATCAATGCGCCGGGTTGGCCGATCCAATGGCATTGCTTGCAGAAGATATCGCCTTGGCTTGCCTCCGGCACGCTCGGGCAAAGCCGCTTGACGGGGTCGTAGAGGCTGTTGCCGCAACGCGGGCAACAGAGAATGAACAGGCCCGCATCATTCTGATTTTCGGGCATTCAGGGCGCCTCCCCTGGAGCGCCGGCCTGGACCGGACGCAGGGCGTCCACCCGGCCGGCGCCGAATTGCTCGTCCTTTCCTGGCGGGCCGAGATCGGTGGCGGAGCCGGTCAGGAGCGCACGGACCTGGGCTGCGGTCAGGGCGGGGTTGCGTTCCAGCATCAGGGCGACGAGGCCGCTCACATGGGCGGCGGCGAAGGAGGTGCCGGATTGGAAGCCGTAACCATTGCCGGGGGCGGGGGCGAGGATATCGACCCCCGGCGCGGCCAGGGTCAGGTAGCCGCCGCGATTGGCCTTGGCGTAGAGCCGGTCGGCCTGGTCCAGGGCGGTGACGGCGATGACTCCGGGATAGGCCGCCGGATAGGCCGGCGGCGCTTGCGGACCTCCATTGCCCGCCGCCGCCACCAGGATGGCGCCCTCTTTCTGGGCGGCGGCCATCAGGCGCTCGACGACGGGGTCCTTGGGACCCGTGAAGCTCAGATTGAAGATGCGCGCCTTGCTGCCCAATGCCCAATCGACGGCCCGCAACAGGATGAAGCTGGTAGTCAGGGCCTCGCCCCCTTCGTGGAAGAAGGCGCGGGCGGCAAGCAAGCGGCTGGCCGGGGCGACGCCCAGCATTCGGTCGCGGGCGGCGATGATGCCGGCCACGGCTGTTCCATGGGCATCCGCCGGTCCCGGCCGGTCATCGGCGGCATCGAACGATTGGGCGACAGCGCCCGCCAGTTCGGGGTGACCGGCATCGATGGCGGAATCGATCACCACCACCGGAATCTGGCGGCCAAGGGCCAGCCCCTGCGCCTGTGCCAGGCGGATCTTGGCCGGGGCGTACTGCTGATCGGCCAGCGAGCCGCTTTGCAGCCGGTAGAGGTAATTCGCCTGCGCCGACTGGATACGCCTGTCGCCCCGCATTGCGGCGAGCACCTGGGCGGGACTGCGCTGGTCCGGTATGCGGTAGCGTTGGATCGTCGCCCGGAGCAGCCGGTTCGACTCGGCCTGCAACCGGGTCAGCCGGTAATGCCTGGCGATGGCGAAGGGAATATCGCCCGCCTGGGTCTGATCCAGCAGCAACAGGATCTCATCGGGGCGCTGGTCTTGTGGGGGATCGGCGGGGGGAACGACTGGGGTTGTGGCCGCGAACCCACGGCGCGGCGGGGGCGGGGATTCAACGGACTTGCACCTGGGCCATCTGCCGCTGGTGCCGTCGGGGCAACGGCGGGGCTCCGGCAGGGCCGGTCTTTGGCAGTCCGGCCATTGGCCGGCCATGCCTTGTGGACATTTGGGCTTGTGGATCTTGATGCAGCGATGCCCCCGGCCCACGAAACCCTTGGGGCAGTCGGGGATGCGGGGCTGAGTGATCCAGCGGCAGTAAGGCCAAACACCCGCCATTCCCCTCGGGCAGCTCCGGCGGTAGCGGTCCCTCAGATTCGGCCTGGTGGTTATCCCGAAATTGAGGGGCTTTGGCGGAGAGAGGCCGCCGTCCTTGCCGGGGGCGGTGGAGTAGGCCCAGGCCGGACCTGAGGAGGCAAGTTGCAGCCCCGCGACGGCCAGCAGCAGGGCGAGAATAGGGAGCGGCACCCTCATGGCTTCGACCCTTCCAGCGGCAGCACCAAGAGCACCAGCCCCTTGTCGCCGCCAAGGCCGTCGATCGATGCCCGATCCGATCCCGCTTGCAGACGCACCTGGTAGAAACCGCCGGGCTTGGGGCCGGACAGGATCTCCGCCTGATGATCGGCCAGGAATCGGCTGATGGCGCCGAGGCTGACCTTGGGGTTGAACTGGATCAAGACCTGGACGCCCCGTTCGTCCTGCCCGCCCGATGCGGTGCGATAGGTGACCTGATCCGATGGTCCGGGCCAGAGCAAGATCCCGAGCAGACCGGTCTGCACCAGGATGACCAAAGTCGCCGCCACCGCCGCCCAGCTCAGGTGTTCCGGTGTCAGGGATCGCAGGAATGCGTCCAGTCTGTCGAGGAGCCTCGCCGGGGGAAGGCGGGCAGGGGTCTCGGCCGCGATGTCCCGCATCAGCCGCTCCAGGGCGGCGTCGGTTTGGCCGGAAATGGCCGCGTTGGCGGCGATGCTCGCTTCCCTGTCCTCGCGCAGGGCGTCGAGCTGCCCGTTCAATTCGGGATGGAGCCGCAGATAGGCCTCGACCCGCGCCGATTCGGCGGAGTCCAGGGTGCCGCCGGCATACCAGGGCAACAGCAGTTCGATCTCCACCGGCATTTTGCTGGGACTATTCATCCTAATTTCCTCATTTAACCGCCAAGGGCGCGAAGAACGCAAAGACAAACATCGGCGTGTATCCTCCCGTGTATTCACCTGCCGAGTTGGACGGGAAACGCAGGTAACTCATTGTGTTCTCTTTGCGTTCTTTGCGTCCTTTGCGGTTGAAAAGAGGGATTCAGGTCTACGGCCAACCTCGATCGATACCCGCGTTGCGGAGCAGAGCGCCCAGGTTTTTGCGGGCGTGAAACATGCGCGTCTTGACCGTGCCCTCCGGGATGTCGAGGATCGCCGTGATCTCCGGGATGGATCGCTCGTGGTAGTAGACCAGATCGATGATCTCACGGTGGTCCGGCGACAGCCGCTCCATGCAGGCCCGGATCTGACTGCCCTTGTCGAGCTTGGCGGCGGCGATATCCGGCGTGTCGGCCCGGTCGGCGATGGTAGCCGCCTGATCCTCGTCGAGCGGACTCTCCGAGCGCTTGCGCAAAAAGCTGACCGTCCGGTTGTGGGCGATGGAGAGCATCCAGGTCGAAACCGCCGAGCGGCCCTCGAACCGGCCCGCGCCACGCCAAATCTCCAGAAAGACCTCATTGGCCAAATCCTCCGCCGTCACCCGGTCGCCGGTCATCCGCAGGATAAAGCGGAGGATGCGAGGGTAGTGATGCCTGAACAACACCGGCATGGCGGAACGGTCGCCCGCCGCGATGCGGCGCAGCAGCGCCCGGTCATCGACGGGTTGTTCCAGTGGTGCGGTCGCCGCCATGGGTGTTTCTGTGGATTTGTCGCGTTATCGGGGGAAAAGGTTCAGAGGTGAATTTACCGCAAAGGACGCGAAGGAACGCAATGGATTTCATTGGCTTGTCGAGGTTTGGTTCCTGACCAGGAGGGTGTGAGCATGGACAAACGCATCGGATCGTTTTCCTTAGCGTTCTTTGCGTCCTTCGCGGTTAAACAGAGTTATCTGTGGTGCGTTCCCTGACTAGCCATCCCGTCGCGGGCCACCAGGATATCCACATCGCTGTCGCTATTTGCCGCATCCCGCGCAAGTCTCGCCGGCTATCCAATACAGCCAGTACAACCACTCTCGCCCCTTCAATACGGTAAATGATCCGCCAGGGACTTGAGATGATTGCGCGGCTTTTCGCACAGGTCCGCTCGACTGCCGGGTTGGACGGAATTACGGTGACACTTTACTAAATACAATTTATCAAGTGTATTTAGTAAAGTGTCACCGTAATTCCGAACTTCATCAAGGAATCACTGTAGCCATGCGGCTACATATTGTCAATCGTGACCACGGTGCGCTCAAGGTGCCAAAACGTGAAATATACAGCTTCCGCAATGCAGCAAATATATTAAGTTTATTTAGTAAACTGTCACCGTAATTCGACGGCGCAACTCATTCAGCACCGCACTGTGGGTTGCGAGCAGTTCGGCAATTGTTAAATCGGTAAAGTCGGTGACAGTCATAGCAGCTAACGCTAACCATCAGCGGCGCGCGCCTTTGGCGCGTCCGCTGGATGGTTTTGTTATACGCTTTTTCACCTGACAACAAACATACTGAGCTGTTGTGAAAATATTGGTATCAACCTCTCTCGGCTAACACTGTACTTCCAAAGAGATTGTCCAAATTTCTTTATTTCATCTTCCTCTGGAAGTTCAGCGAACTCCTTTTCACTCAACAAACCATATCTTACCCATTGCATCAGCCAATATATCTTTCTGTTACTACTACTTTCTTCATTAAAATTTTGTAATTTCAACTTTCCTATAACATCCGTGTATGAGGTCCTTCCATGAAGCAAATCATCAAACAGTGAAGGATCGACGACTTTGACGATTGCCAAGAACACTACAATAGGAACAAGCCTTAAATGGTTCTCCGTGCTTGCCCCATAAAATAAAGCCAAATTTGTAAACACCTTTTCTAGCTGCCGCAGCGACAAGTTGAAATGATTCGCAAGAGGCTCAGTACAATCAACTATGTTTCTATCGTCGCCCCACGTTTGCATTTCATGCAACTGAAGCAGCCTGTTCGTGTATTTGCTTAGATCGTTGGTATATCGTTCGCCTGTATGCTTTGGTAATTTCGCTTCAATATTTACGAATTTTTGTAAGTAAGTATGCGCGTCGATATTTTGTCCGTACACGCATTTAATTGATTCCTCTAGTTGTGCTTTGTTCATCACTAACAAGAACACAACATTCTCTACCGAAAATAAATGCTTGATCTTTTCAACGATCTCTACAGCAAACGTAGGTTTGCACCTATCCAGCTCATCTATAATAATCACAAGAGGTTTGCCACCTTCGTTTTGAAGTTTTGATGGCAATTCAGACAACAAGCCTCTAAAAGACTTAATAAGCGCAACATCGTTTGAATGTGCTGCGATTCTTTCCTCTACAAAACCCCCGACTAGGTCCGATGCGGTTTTTGACAAGTCTCCTTTTATATCTTTCAGTTCCTCAATATCTGAGTCTTTAATGATTCCAAGGGTGGCCGCTTTTACCCCAATCCTAGCCGACCAAGACAACAACTGACCGCCAACCCTCTTAGATTTTTCCTTTAGTTCCGCTAACTTTTCCCGATGGTCTTTTATGATATTGTTTTCTGCATAATTCGTAATTGCGCTCGCTACTGTAATAAAGGCATCATCGACATAATCATTTGCAAACGCGTCAATATATAAATTCGGGATATTTGATTCAGATAGAAGTCCTTGCCACATCTTAACAAACGTGGTCTTGCCCTCACCCCACTTACCATCCAATGAGATCACCAGAGCATCGCTAGAGCTAGCCACTAAATTTCGCAATGCTTCACCATAACCCTTGCGATCTAGGGCGTCTTTTGTGAATGAGTCTCCTTCCTCAACAATCAACGGTGGTGTAACTATTCTCACGTTCGTTCCTTTTGCGTATAACATTGTATTCATCCGCCGCCCCATGCGGCAGAAAACCATCTACATATATATGGAACCATCCATATGTAGATAAATCCATATACATCTATATGAATCCATGTATATGTAGATGCTTCCATATATATCTATATGGTTCCATATAGATATGGATATCTACATGTATATGGTTTCAGCCATTCTCGACGATTCTTTCTTGTAAGCCAAGTGCATCGATCTGCGCGTAGCTCATCTCCCAGAGCTTCTGCTGTGGGCGCCAGATGCCGCCATTTGCTTCACCTTGTCCCTAAGGGACGTAGGGTGCGGCGAGGCACGAACCGCACCGATCGCGGGCAAAGCCGACACGATCGATGCGTTTCGCTATCGCTTACCGGCATCCCCTGATTCGATCCTACCATGTCGGATTACTGATCCGCCCCACCAACTCATCCAACACCCGCTCCAAATACTCCGCCCGTTTCTCCGGCTCTTCCAACTTGGCGAAGAAGCGCAGCTTGTCGGGGCCGTCGAGTTTGAATTGTTGCGGCCGGGTCTGAATCATCTGGATCAGCCGGACCGGGTCGATGTTGGGCTTGTCGTTGAAGAGGATGCGGCCGCCCTTGGCCTGGGCTTCGAGCTTTTTGATGCCGATGGCCTGGGCGCGCAGGCGCAGGCGGGTGGTGTCGAAGAGGGTCCGGGCGGGGGGCGGGAGCAGGCCGAAGCGGTCGATCATCTCCACTTGCAGCTCGCGCAGGGCCTCGGCGTCCTTGGCCCCGGCGATGCGTTTGTATTGGACCAGGCGCATGTGGACATCGGGCAGGTAGTCCTCGGGGAGGAGGGCGGGCATGCCCAGGTCCACCTCGGCGCCCTGGTGGAGGGGACGGAGCAGGTCGGGTTGCTGGCCGGATTTTAGGGCCTTGACGGCCCGTTCCAGCAGCTCGGTGTAGAGGGTGAAGCCGATCTCCTGGATCTGGCCGCTCTGCTCGTCCCCCAGGAGTTCGCCCGCGCCGCGGATTTCCAGGTCGTGGGTGGCGAGGGTGAAGCCCGCGCCCAGCTCTTCCAGTGCCTCGATGGCCTCCAGGCGCTTGCGGGCGTCGTCGCTCATGGCCTGGGGCGGCGGGGTCAGCAGGTAGGCGTAGGCGCGGTGGTGGGAGCGCCCGACCCGGCCGCGCAGTTGATGGAGCTGGGCCAGTCCCAGCTTGTCGGCGCGGTGGATGATGATGGTGTTGGCGCTGGGCACGTCGATGCCGCTTTCGATGATGGTGGTGCTCACCAGCAGGTTGAAACGCTGGTGGTAGAAGTCGCGCATCACCTGTTCCAGGGCGCTCTCGCGCATCTGGCCATGGGCGAACTCGACCCGCGCCTCGGGCACCAGCCGGCCGAGGCGGTCACTCATGGCGGCGATGGAGTCCACCTCGTTGTGCAGGAAGTAGATCTGGCCGCCGCGCCGCAGCTCGCGCCGGCAGGCCTCGACGATGAGTTCGTCGCTCCACTGGCTGACGAAGGTCTTGATGGGGTGGCGGGAGGCCGGGGGCGTGGCGATGATGGAGAGGTCGCGCATGCCGGACATGGCCATGTTGAGGGTGCGCGGGATGGGCGTCGCGGTCAGGGTCAGGATGTCCAGGCTGCTGCGGAGGGACTTGAGCCGCTCCTTGTGGCGCACGCCGAAGCGGTGCTCCTCGTCGATGATGGCCAGCCCCAGTCGTTTGAAATGGATGTCGCTGCCCAGGAGCTTGTGGGTGCCGACGACGATGTCGATGGTCCCCTCGGCCAGTCCCTTCAGCACCTCGGTCTGCTGCTTGGCGGTGCGGAAGCGCGACAGGCTCTCCACACGCACCGGCCAGTCGGCGAAGCGGTCGGAGAAGTTCTCGAAATGCTGCTGCACCAGCAGCGTCGTCGGGGCCAGGATGGCCACCTGACGCCCCCCCTGCACGGCCATGAAGGCGGCGCGCATGGCCACCTCGGTCTTGCCGAAGCCCACGTCGCCGCAGATGACCCGGTCCATGGGACGGGGGCTGGCCATGTCCGCCAGCACCGCGTCGATGGCCGATTGCTGGTCCGGGGTCTCCTCGAATTCAAAAGCGGCGGCGAAGGCGCTGTACTCCTCGGCGGCCGGGGGAAAGGCGTGGCCCTGGTGGGCCTCGCGCCGGGCGTAGATGTCCAGCAGCTCGACGGCCACGTCGTGGGCCTTCTCGGCGGCCTTTTTGCGCGCCTTCTCCCATTGGCCGCTGCCGAGCCGGTGCAGCGGGGCGTTCTCCGGCGAGACGCCGGTGTAGCGGCTGATCAGGTGCAGGGAGGCGACCGGGACATAGAGCTTGTCGCCGTTGGCGTACTCCAGGGTCAGGAATTCGTTGAGGGTCCCGCCCGTGGTCAGGGTTTGCAGGCCGAGATAGCGGCCGACGCCATGTTCCTCGTGGACCACGGGGGCGCCGATGTTCAGCTCGGTCAGGTTACGGATGATAAGTTCAGCATCCCGCTCCGCTGTCTTGCGTCGGCGGCGGCTCTGGCGCACCCGCTCGCCCAGCAGCAACCCCTCGGGGATGACCGCCAGGGGCGGCTGCTCCAGGATGAAGCCCTGCTCGATGGGGGCGACGCCAATGCCGAGGGGGGCCTTGGCATCGAGGAATGCCTGCCAGCCCTCGAACACCGGGGGGCGGATGTCGTAGCCCTGCAAGGTCTCCAGCAACTGTTCCCGCCGTCCCGGCCCCTCGGCGATGAAGAGGACACGGCCGGGATAACTGGCCAGAAATCCCCGCAGGGCCGCCGCCGGATCGGCCGCCCGTGGGTTGAGGCTCAGGTCCGGCAGGGGGCGGACCCCGTGGTTGCGGAAATCGGCGAAGCCCCGGCGGCGCTCTGTGACCTCGGTGCCGAGGATCTCGATCTGGCTCTGGCCCCGCAGGCGCGCGACCAGCTCGTCCACGTCCAGGTAGAGGGCGGAAGGCGGCAGCAGGGGGCGGCGGATGTCGTGGCGCAGTTGCTCGTGGCGGCGGCGCAGGTCGGCCTGGAAGGCCTCGGCCCGCTCGCGTATCTCGGCGAAGGTGACGCTGATGAAGTTGTCCGGCAGGTAGTCGAACAGGGTCTCCAGGCCCTCGAAAAAGAGCGGCAGATAGTTCTCCACCCCGCCGGGGAGCTGACCCTCGCTCACCCCCTGATAGACCGGACTTGCCTGGGGATCGCCCTCCATCCGGTTGCGCCAGGCCTGGCGGAAGCGGGCGATGGCCTCCTCGTCGGTGGGGAACTCCCGCGCCGGATAGATGCGGATGCGCTCCACCTTCTCGCCGGAACGCTGGCTCTCCGGGTCGAAGAAGCGGATCGACTCGATCTCGTTGTCGAACAGATCGATGCGGTAGGGCCGGTCCGCCCCCATGGGGAAGATGTCGAACAGCGACCCCCTCACCGCGAACTCCCCATGGGCCAGAACCTGGGAGACGCAGCTATAGCCCGCGTGGCCCAGCCGCCGGCGGATCGACGCCATGTCGAGCCTGTCGCCCTGGTCCATGACCAGGGTGCGGGCGTCCAGGAAATCGCGGGGCGAGACCCGCTGCATCAGGGTCCCAACCGGCGCCACCAAAGCGCCGCGCCGCAGGCCTGCCAGCCGGTGCAGACAGGTCAACCGCTGCGAGATCAGCTCCGGCAGGGGCGAAAAGGCATCGTAGGGCAGCGTCTCCCAATCGGGAAAGCCGAAGACCGGGAGGTCGGGGGTGTTCAGGAAAAAACCCAGCTCGCTCTCCAGCCGCTCCGCCGACTGCACATCGGGCGCCACCACCAGCACCGAGCCGGGGTAGTCGCGGATCAGCCCCGCCAAGGCCAGGGAAGAGGAAGCGCCGGGGAGATTGCCCCATTGCAGGTTATCGCCAGACTTGGCAGGGACTGTGGGGGAGAAGGGGGAGTCGGTCATGGTTCACATTGATCGAGCGTCCCCAGGCTCCGGCGTGGGAACGATAAATAAAGCTAACTTGATAGCTGGTTGGATATTTCTATGTCTTTCTTTAACAGGGAGTTAATAATTTCATTTATGGAAAACGGCTTTCCCTGGCTGCGCATTTTCAGGATGAAATAATCCTTGATTTCCTTGTCTAGATATATCGGGATATCCAATTCATCGAGTGGCCTATGGAATCTGCCCTGTTCGGCATTGCTGAAGTCATATTCATCTCTCATTTCGGTCGCCCTGATCGTTGCCCCTCCCCAACCCTCCCCCTAGGGGGAGGGGGCAAAAGTGCTTCGCGTATTTTCACGGTAAGCATGAAAGCCATTGCGTGACCAAATGGCTTGGTCTTTGCCTGATCGTTCCCAGACTCGCGTGGGAACGATCATTTGCTCTCCGGTCCCTGCTGCATGGCTTTCACCCCTTCCTGATGGCCCTTCTGCAAGGCGTCGGCCACTTCCGGCGGCATGTAGTTTTCGTCGTGCTTGGCCAGGACCTCCTGGGCCATGAAGACGCCGCCGGCGCCCAGCTTGCCTTGGGCGATGACTCCCTGGCCTTCCTTGAAGAGGTCGGGGAGGATGCCGGTGTAGCTGACGGTGATCTTTTTGAGGTTGTCTGTCACAGTGAAGGTGACCGTCAGACCCTCGCCCCGTTTCAGTGAACCCTTCTCGACCAGCCCTCCAAGCCGGAAGAGGTGATCGGCGGGCGCCTTGCCCTCGGCCACCTCCGTGGGGGAGAAGAAGTAGGAGAGGTTGCCTTGCAGGGCATTGAGCACCAGGGCGGTGATGCCGCCCAGGGCGGCCAGTCCGGCGATCAGGAAAACCAGGCGTTTGTGGCGGCCTTTCATGTTCTCTCCTCGTTGTTCATGCGGGCGATACGGGCGACGCGGCGCAGGATCTCGCGATGGCGGGCGCGCAGCAGAAGGGGTTCGGCCAGCATCAGCAGGGCTGTCATCCCGAAGGAGCCCCAGACATAGAGGGCGTAGCCGCCCATATTCAGAAATTCGATGACCTTATCCACGGCGATTCTCCACCAGTTCCCGCACCCAGGTGCTGTTACGCTCGCGCTCCAGGATGATGCAGCGGGCCCGGCTCAGGGTCGTGGCGATGGAATAGGCCCAAAAGCCCAGCGCCATGATCAGCATGGTAATCAGCATGGTCGCGGCCATGGAGCTGCCGCCGCCGCCAACCTTGACGCTGGCCCCCTGGTGCAGGGTGTTCCACCATTTGACCGAGTAATAGATGATCGGCACGTTGACCACCCCCACCAGAGCCAGGATGGCCCCCGCGCGATCGGCGCGGCGCGGGTCGTCGATGGCCCCTTGCAACGCCATGAAGCCGATGTAGAGAAACAACAGGATCAGTTCCGAGGTGAGCCGGGCATCCCAGACCCACCAGGCGCCCCACATGGGCTTGCCCCAGAAGGCGCCGGTCCAGAGGGAGAGGAAGGCGAAGAGGGCGCCGGTCGGCGCCAGGGCCTGGGCCATCATGGACGAAAGGCGGGTGTTGAAGACCAGGCCGGTGCCGGACCAGACCGCCATGACCACATAGATGAACATGGACATCCAGGAGGCCGGGACATGGATGAAGATGATCCGGTAGCCCTCACCCTGCTTGTAGTCGGCCGGGGCGACGAAGAAGCTCATGTAGAGGCCGATGGCGATCAGAATCACCGCGATCCACTTGAACCAGGGGATCATGCGCCCCGCCAGGGGATAAAAGCTGGCCGGGGAGGAGAATTTGAACCAGTTGATCAGACGCGAGTTCATGTTTGTTACCGTGAAAATACAGGGATACGCATCGTTCCGTAGGCCGGGCTGAAGGCCGACCTACGCACCGTCAATTCTTTTCTTTTGATTCGGTTGGTAAGTGGCCCGCCATTCGCGAGTCCGGGGAGCCTAACCCAGAAGGACCGGGGTGTAAAACGGCCTTTAGTAGGGTGATAGCCCCGGCGGCACCGGATTATTCCACCGACACCCGCAAGGCCGCCGCCGTGGCGATGGGGGCGAGCAGCAGCGACGCCAGCAGGATGGCCCCCAGCATCGATAGATGGCTCTCAGCTCCCAGTCCCGAGGCGCTGGCCTCCACCGCTCCGGCGCCGAAGATCAGGACCGGAATATAGAGGGGCAATACCAGCAGGGAGACCAGCACTCCGCCGCCGCGCAAGCCCAGGGTCAGGGCCGCGCCGATGGCGCCGATCAGGCTCAGGGTGGGAGTGCCGAGCAGCAGCGAGAGCAGCAACACGCCCAAGGCGTCGGCAGAGAGGTCGTATTGCAGGCCCAGCAGCGGCGCCATCACCACCAGCGGCGCGCCGGTGACCAGCCAGTGGGCGAAGACCTTGCCGATCACCAGCAATGAAACAGGTTGCGGCGTCAGCAGCATCTGTTCCAGCGCCCCGTCGGCGTAATCGACCGCGAACAGGCGTTCCAAGGCCAGCATCGAGGCCAGCAGGGCCGCCACCCAGACCACCCCCGGCGCGATCTTGCGGAGAATGTCCAGTTCCGGGCCGATGCCCAAGGGAAAGAGACTGACCACGATGATGAAAAAGAACAGCGTCGTGAAGATATCGGTGCGGCGGCGCATGGCCAATAGCAGGTCGCGGCGGATGATCCAAAAGAAGACCTTCAACATGCCGTCAACCCCGCCAGCCCAGTTTTAGATGCTTCGAGTGGCCGGAGGTCAGGGGGACCTCCTGATGTGTGGTCAGGACCACCATGCCCCCGGCGGCCAGATGGTCGCGGATCACGGACTGCAACAGCTCCACCGCTGCCTTGTCCAGGGCCACGAAAGGCTCGTCCAGCACCCACAGCTTGGCCCGGTTCACCAGCAGCCGCGACAGGGCGACGCGCCGTTGCTGGCCTTGCGAGAGGACCTTGGCCGGCAGGTCCTCGTGACCGTCCAGGCCGATGCGCTCCAGGGCATCCCAAGCTGTCTTCTCGCTGACCTCGAATCCATCCAGGATGGCGGCGATGCGCAGGTTCTCGACCCCGGTCAGGTCGCCCTTGATGCCGTTCTTGTGGCCCAGATAGAGCACTTCTTGAGTGAAATCCTCGTGCAGGGCGCGGACATTCTGCCCCTTCCAGCGCACCTCACCCTCGTCGGGCAGGATCAGACCGCAGACCGCGCGCAACAAGGTCGTCTTGCCGCTGCCGTTATGGCCGTGCAGGTAGAGCAGTTCCCCCGCCTCCAGGGTAAAACCGATCTCCCGGAACAGTTGCCGGTCGCCACGCACGCAGGAGAGATGGGAGACTTCGAGCATCGGTAGGTCAGGCTGGAAAGGTGGCGGCCATTCTAACCGAGATTCGGGGGGAAATCCCTCGGGCAGGGGCGGGAGGTTATGAAGATACGCCTTGCCCGCCGCTGCCCTCGCTACTGGGGGGGATATTCTCAGTGCGGCCTCTGAATTAAGGGCTTCGGAAAAAATAAATCGCCCCGTATTGCGCCGGATTGTTGTCCGGATTCAAGGCGCGGCAAGCGGCGCATAGCGGGCCTATGTAACGCTTGCCGCAACACAGAAGCCGGACAACAGGACAAGCAAGATGGGACGATTTATTTTTTCCGGAGCCCTAAAGCCCGCACTACACCAAATCCGGGTTTCACCCTATCCACAGCCTGGCATTGCGGAACAACCGCATCCAGGGTCCGTCTTCGCCCCAGTCGCCGGGGTGCCAGGAGTGCTGGACGCTGCGGAAGACCCGTTCGGGGTGGGGCATGAGCACGGTCACGCGCCCGTCCTGGTTGCAGAATCCGGTCACGCCGCCAGGGGAGCCGTTGGGGTTGGCGGGGTAGCGTTGGGCGGGTTCGCCGCTGTTCTCCACAAAGCGCAGGGCGGTGTAGGGATCGGCGGCGCGGCGGTGGTGTTCGTCGCGGAACTCCGCCCTGCCTTCGCCGTGGGCGACGGCGATGGGCATGCGGGAACCGGCCATGCCGTGCAGGAGGATGGAGGGTGATTCCATCACCTCGACCATGACGAAGCGGGCCTCGAACTGTTCGGACCGGTTGCGGACGAAATGGGGCCAGTGGGCCGTGCCGGGGATCAGTTCGTGCAGGTTGGAGAGCATCTGGCAGCCGTTGCAGATGCCGAGTGTGAAGCTGTCCGGGCGTTCGAAGAAGGCTTGGAACTGGTCGCGCGCCAGTGAATTGAACAGGATCGATTTGGCCCAGCCCTCTCCGGCCCCCAGGACATCCCCGTAGGAGAAGCCGCCGCAGGCGGCCAGCCCCTTGAAGCGGTCCAGGGAGACCCGTCCAGCCAGGATGTCGGACATGTGGACATCGACGCATTCGAAGCCGGCCCGGTCGAAGGCGGCGGCCATTTCGACCTGGCCGTTGACGCCCTGCTCGCGCAGGATGGCCAGGGGCGGCCTGATGCCGGAGGCGATCATGGGAGCGGCGATGTCGTCCTCCGGGTCGAAGCGCAGGGAGGCGGCGAGGCCGGGGTCGTTCCGGTCATCGATGCGCCGGTGTTCTTCCAGGGCGCACTCGGGGTTGTCGCGCAGGGATTGCATCTGGAAGCTGGTCTCGCGCCAGGCCCTGTGCAGTTCGGTCCTTTCGGCCCGGAAGACCGGGTGCCCGGCGCGGGTGAAGGTCAGATGGCCGTCGTCGCCGTGGGTGCCGATGACGTGACTGTGGTGGCCCAACTCCGCTTCGCGCAGCCGCATCAGGACCTCGTCCGTATCGTTGTGGCGCACCTGGATCACCGCCCCCAGCTCCTCGGCGAAGAGGGCCGCGAGATCGTCTTCGCCCAGGTCGTCCAGCTCGATGGAGAGGCCGCAATGGCCGGCGAAGGCCATCTCGCAGAGGGTGACGAAGAGGCCGCCGTCGGAACGGTCGTGGTAGGCGAGGAGCCGCCCGTCCCGCTTCAGCGACCTCAGTTCGTCGAAGAAGCGGATCAGCATGTCCGGGTCGTCCAGGTCCGGCCCCTGGCGGCCGGTTTGGTTGTGGACCTGGGCCAGGGCGGAGGCCCCGAGCCGGTTGCGGCCCTTGCCCAGGTCGATCAGGATCAGGTCGGTGTCGCCCTGATCGGTGCGCAGTTGGGGCGTCAGGGTGTTGCGTGCGCTCCGCACCGGGGCAAAGGCGGTGACGATGAGCGACAGGGGTGCGGTCATGCGCCGGCTCTTGCCCTCTTGCTGCCACACCGTCTTCATGCTCATGGAGTCTTTGCCCACGGGCACGGCGATGCCCAGCCGGGGGCAGAGTTCCAGACCCACCGCCCGCACGGTCTCGTAGAGATTGGCATCCTCGCCCGGATGGCCGGCGGCGGCCATCCAGTTGGCGGAGAGCTTGATATCGCCGATCCGGTCGATGTCGGCGGCGGCGATGTTGGTGATGGCCTCGCCGATGGCCATGCGGCCGGAAGCGGGGGCATCGAGCAGGGCCAGCGGGGTGCGCTCGCCCAGGGCCATGGCCTCGCCCTGATAGCCCATGTAATCGGCCAGGGTGACGGCACAGTCGGCCACCGGCACCTGCCAGGGACCCACCATCTGATCGCGTGCCACCATGCCGGTAATGGTGCGGTCGCCGATGGTGATGAGGAAGGTTTTGTCCGCCACGGCCGGCAGCCGCAGCACCCGCAGTGCCGCTTCCTTCAGGCCGATGCCGTCCAGGGCCAGCTCGGGCTTGTGGAATGGACGGTGGCGCACGTCCCGCAGCATGCGCGGCGGTTTGCCGAACAACAGCGGCATGGCCATGTCGATGGGGTTGTTCTCGAAGTGGCCGTCGCCCAGCACGAGATTCTCTTCCTCGGTGGCGTAACCGGCCACCGCGCAGGGGCAGCGCTCGCGTTCGCAGATCGCCGTGAACTCGTCCAGGCGTTCGGCGTCGATGGCCATGACATAGCGTTCCTGGGATTCGTTGCACCAGATCTCCATGGGCGACATGCCCCGGTCGTCGTTGGGCACGGCCCGCAGTTCGAAACGCCCGCCGCGTCCGGCGTCATGGACCAGTTCCGGCAGGGCGTTGGAAAGCCCGCCCGCCCCCACGTCGTGGATGAAGAGGATGGGGTTGGCCTCGCCCCGCGCCCAGCAGCGGTCGATGACCTCCTGGCAGCGGCGTTCCATCTCGGCATTGGCCCGCTGCACCGAGGCAAAGTCCAGGTCCTCCGCCGAAGCGCCGGAGGCCATGGAGGAGGCCGCGCCGCCGCCCAGGCCGATCAGCATCGCCGGACCGCCCAGGACCACCAGAGGGGTCTCGGCCGGGAAGGATCGCTTCTCGATATGCTGCTCGCGGATGTTGCCCAGGCCGCCGGCCAGCATGATCGGCTTGTGGTAGCCGCGCAGCTCTTCGCCGTCCGGTCCCGGCACGGAATCCTCGAAGGTGCGGAAGTAGCCGCAGAGGTTGGGACGGCCGAATTCGTTGTTGAAGGCGGCGGAGCCGATCGGCCCCTCCAGCATGATCTCCAGGGCCGAGACGATCCGGTCCGGCTTGCCGTGGTCCCGCTCCCAGGGCTGCTCGAAACCGGGGATGCGCAGATTGGAGACCGAAAAGCCGCAAAGTCCCGCCTTGGGCTTGGCGCCGCGTCCGGTCGCCCCCTCGTCGCGGATCTCGCCGCCGGAGCCCGTGGCCGCGCCCGGATCGGGCGAGATGGCAGTGGGATGGTTATGGGTCTCCACCTTCATCAGGAGGTGGATGGCCTCGCTGGTGTGGCCATAGGCGCCTGTGTGCGGGTCGGGCATGAAGCGGCGCCCGCGACGCCCGGCAATGACGGCCGCATTGTCCTTGTAGGCCGAGAGTACCCCCTCGGGGGACCGCTCGGTGGTGTTGCGGATCATGCTGAACAGGGAGTGCTCGCGGGGAACGCCATCGATGACCCAAGCAGCGTTGAAGATTTTGTGGCGGCAATGCTCCGAGTTCGCCTGGGCGAACATCATCAGCTCCACGTCGGTGGGGTTGCGCCCCAGGGACTGGAAGCTCTCCACCAGATAGTCGATCTCGTCGTCCGACAGGGCCAGCCCCAACTCGCCGTCCGCCTTCGCCAGGGCTTCCCGTCCCCCGCCGATGACATCGACGCTGATGCTGGGCTTGGGCTGCGCGTGGCTGAACAATGCCCCGGCCTCGCCCGTTTCCAGCCAGACCCGCTCCGTCATGCGGTCGTGGAGCAGCCCGGTGACACTCTCGATCTCGGCCCCCGACAGGGGGGTATTTTCCCCGTCGAGGTAATAGGCGATCCCCCGTTCCAGCCGCTCGATCTTCTCCAGCCCACAGTTGCGGGCGATGTCGGTGGCCTTGGAAGACCAGGGCGAGATGGTCCCCGGACGCGGCGTCACCAGCAGCAGATCCCCGGCGGGTTCGTGCGGCGGCAAGGCGGGGCCGTAACGCAGCAGTTGCGCCAGTACCAGCTTTTCCGCCTCATTCAGCGACTGGCTCAGTTCCGCGAAATGCATGAACTCGGCATAGATCCCAACCGGCCGGCCCAGGGCCTCGGAAACCCTCCGCTCCAGTTTCTTCAATCGGAAATCGGAAAAGGCAGGGGCGCCACGTAGGATGAGCATGCTGTAACCGTCTGCTGAATGAATGGATCACGCATTATCCCACATTCGTAACCGGATGCAGCCGGGATACCTCAAACCCCTTGAAGACGGGGCAAACCGGATCGCCGGCCTCAAACTGCTGGACGGCAAGGTTCGTCTAAATCTTGCATTCAACCGCAAAGGACGCAAAGAACACGAAGAAAAACGATGGGTTGCGATCATTCATTTACTCATCGATCTGGTTTGAGAAGACCTATGGATAAGCTGTTGTAATCTTGGCGTACTTTGCGCGCTTTGCGGTTAGATTTGAGAAATTTAGGTCATAACGGCTTTTCTGCCTTGTGCCGGGCGGTGGGTATGTGGACCTCGCCCTCGCTGTACGAGCCCTCGGCCGCACGGGTATGACAGACATTGCAACTGCTGAAGGAGCGGATCTCGGGATTGTCCTTCACCCCTTGCGCATCGACCTTGGCGTGTTCCTTGACGAAATAGGGCAGTTCACTGATGCGCAACGGGGGTTCGCCTGGGGGCAGGCTCGACAACATTTCGGCCGACACCGCTGAGTTTGTCCTCCCAGCGGCGTTGTTCAGCAGATAATTCCGGATGGAATTCAGCTCCTCCGGCGGAAGCTCCGCGTTGTCGCCAAAGTGCTTCGACAAGCCTCCCATCAACCTTTCCCAGGACTGGGCCGGCAGGAGACCGGGCTGGTAGGGAAAGTGGCAACTCCCGCAGGACGCCGTATAGCGGGGATTGCCGGCCGGCTCCACCCCTGGGGCTGGTTGCGCGGCCCATTTGTCCATCACGTAACTCTCCCGCCCATCCGCGAGAGACGGAACACTGTTGGCTAATAGGGGTAAGGCCAGGCAGAGCGATAGGTGCCACTGGTTTTTCATTGCACGCCTCATCAATTTTAATTTCGGAACTAAGGTTCCCAGGATAGACCCGGCAAGCTGAATTGAAGCTGAATGCCGTGGAAGGCTCAAGGGGGGAGACGACTGGCGGAATAATCAGCCCTGGTATGGGTCCAGCCCGCCGCGCATGAGGTGGATGAAGGCGTCTTCCAGCGAGGGGGAGACGGCGGTCATCCGCAGGCCGCTCTCCCGGACGAAGCCCTCCAGGCTGGCTTGCAACTCGGCGCCATCCAGTCCGCTGATGTGCAGGGTGGAGCCGAAACTCGCCACCAGACTGGCGCCCGGCAGTTGCCGCAGGCGCCCGGCCAGGCCCTGGATGCCCTCGCCGCTGATCTCCCAGGTGTGCAGCCCCTGGCCAGCGACCACCTCTTCCGCCGTGCCCGAGGCCAGCAATTGGCCGTAGGAGATGTAGGCCAGGCGGTGGCAGCGTTCCGCCTCGTCCATGTAGTGGGTAGAGACGAGCACAGTGATGCCGTCGGCGGAGAGGCGGTGGATCTCCTCCCAGAAGTCGCGCCGGGCCTTGGGATCGACCCCGGCGGTGGGCTCGTCGAGCAACAGGAGCCGGGGCCGGTGCAGCAGACAGGAGGCCAGGGCCAGTCGTTGTTTCCAGCCGCCGGAGAGGGCGCCGGCCAATTGGTCGCGCCGCCCGGCGAGGCCCAGCGTCTCCAGGGTCTCCTCCACCGCCGTCCGGCGATCGGCCATGCCGAACATGCGGGCGACGAAGTCCAGGTTCTCGGCGATGGTCAGGTCGTCCCAGAGGGAAAAACGCTGGGTCATGTAACCCACTTGGCGCTTGATGGCGGCGCTTTCGGTCAGCACATCGAGGCCCAGGCAGGTGCCCCGGCCGCTGTCCGGGGTGAGCAGGCCGCAAAGGATGCGGATCGAGGTCGTTTTGCCGCTGCCGTTGGGACCGAGAAAGCCGAAGATCTCCCCCTCCCGGACCCTCAGGCTGAGGTCCTTCACCACATGCTTGTCGCCGAAATGTTTGTTGATGCCGGCGACATCGATGGCCAGGAGGGCGTTCATCCAATCAATCTCCCGCAAGTCCCACATCCACCGGCAGGCCGGGCCGCAGGGCGGCGGCCTGTTCGGGCGGCACGGTTGCCTCCACGCGGAAGACCAGCTTCTCCCGGCTGTCGCGGCTGTAGATGACCGGCGGGGTGTATTCGGCCTGGGGGGCGATGAAGTCGATCCGGCCTCGGATGGGCGCATTGCAGCCGTCGCAGCTTGCCGTGACTGCCTGGCCCGGCTTGAGGCTGGATAGGACCCTCTCCGGTACGAAGAAGCGTAGCCGCCGCCGGCTGTCAGGCAACAGGCTCAATACGGGAGCCCCGGCGGGGACCCATTCGCCGGGCTGATAATAGGTCTCGCTGATCTCCCCGGCGGCGGGAGCGGCGAGGGTCTTGTGTTCCAAGGCCCAGCGGCGCTGGGCAGTCAGGGCAGAGGCGGCCTGGAGTTCCGCCTCGGCGCCGCGCACCTCCGCCTTACGCCCCAGGGTGGCGCGGTATGTGGCGAGTTGCTGCCGGGCAGCTTCCACTTGGGCCAGGGCTTGATCCTGGGCGCTCCGGGCCTCGTCCAGTTTGTCCTGGGAGATGAATCCCTGTTGCGCCAGGGCCTGTTGCTGGTTCAGACGGGTCCGGGTCAGGCGCTGCCCGGCCTCCGCCGCCCGCAGATTGGCCTCCAGGGCGGCGATCTCCGGCTGGCGGCGCGGTTCCTTCAGGTTCTCCAGTTTCTCGCGGGCCGATCCCGCCTTGGCCTCAGCCTCGGCCAGGGCCTGGAGGTCTGGCTCGGGAGCGATGACGAAGAGGGTCTGGCCCTCGGCAACCCGGTTTCCCCTCGGCGCATCGAGAGACTTCAGATATCCCCCCAGGGGGGCCGCCAGGTAGAGGTATTCCCCCTCCACATAGCCCTGGAAACCAGGTTCTCCTGCCCCGCCGCAACCAGCCAGCAGCAAGGCAAGGGCGATGGACAGGCGTTTCGGCATCGCGGGCTCCAGGGGATGGATCATGATGGGGTCCGTTGGATTATCCTGGAAAACGCGCCCTGGGGTCATTCTCCGGAAAGGGGGGCTCCCTGCAGGGTATAGGGGTATTCAAGCCCCCCGCTGCGGGTGAATCCGGTATCATGTCACTCTTTTCCTTGCCGGTGCATTGATCCGTGGATGAGCTGAAGACGATTCGTGACTTTGTACGCTGGGGCGCCAGCCGTTTCAACGAGGCGGGGCTGTTTTTCGGCCACGGTTCGGACAATGCCCTGGATGAGGCGCTGGGGCTGGTGCTGCATGCCCTGCATCTGAATCACAGTCTGCCGGTCTCCTATCTCGACAGCCGTTTGACCGCTGCCGAACGGCGCGAGGTTGCCGCCTTGCTGCAACGGCGGGTCGATGAACGGGTGCCGGCGGCCTATCTGACCGGCGGGGCCTGGTTCGCCGGGCTCTATTTCAAGGTCGATGAAAACGTCCTGGTGCCGCGCTCGCCCATCGCCGAGTTGCTGGAACGGGGCTTCGAGCCCTGGATCGAGGCCGATAGGGTAGGGCGGGTACTGGATCTCTGTACCGGTAGCGGCTGCATCGCCATTGCGGCGGCCCATTATCTGCCCGAGGCCGAGGTGGACGCGGTGGATATCTCGGAACCGGCACTGGCGGTAGCGGAGGAGAATATCCAGCGCCACGGGCTGGAGGGGCGGGTCAACCTCTATCATGCGGACATCTACGAGGGACTGCCGGATGGGGCTGGCTACGATGTCATCGTCAGCAACCCGCCCTACGTCAGCCATGAGGAGCACCAGGCCCTGCCGACGGAGTATCATCGGGAGCCGGCGCTGGGCCTGGCGGCGGACGACGAGGGGCTGGCCCTGGTCATACGGATCTTGCGGGGCGCCGTCGAGCGGCTCGATCCGAACGGTATTTTGATCGTCGAGGTGGGCAACAGCGCCGAGGCGCTGGCCCTGCGTTATCCCGAGGTCCCTTTCCTCTGGCTCGATTTCGAGCGGGGCGGCGACGGGGTGTTTCTCCTGACGGGGGAGCAGCTTCGGGAAATGAGGTTTTAGGCCAAACGTTGGGTTACGGCGCGCATTGGCCTTATCGGTCCTTCAACGATGGGGTTTGCGCGCCTAACCCAACCTACTTTCGTTTTCTGGAGAGATGGCAATGGGTCTGAAAAGGGCGCGCAGCGCCGAAGAATACGGTGAAATGGTGAAGCAGGCGGTGTTCGAGGTTGATGACCTGCGTGACTGCTTCGAGTTCGAGTTGGACGAGGCACGGACCTTTCCCAACTTTCTCGATCCCCTGGAAGAGGGGATCAAGGAGATTTACCAGGCGATGCGCGAGGGCAACTACCGCTTTGGCCGCGAGGACCTGGCCTTCATGGACCTGGCGATCGAGAACGCCAAGGAGATCCCTTTTCTGTTCCTCTTGAAGCGGATCAACGAGACCCACCGGCGCGGCATCGATGTCGATGGGGAGGACGAGTGAATCAAAACCGCAAAGAGCGCAAAGTGCGCAATGAGATGCGAGACGGCACCCTGTTGCCGTCCCAGGGAGTTTGCCCAGGTCCAGTGGATAACAAAGGAAGTCCTTTGGCGATCTTTGCGGCCTTTGCGGTTGAAGGGGGAAATTGAGCTATGCGCCAGACCATCGAATTCGATCTCGGGCTGATCCGCAAATACGACCGCTCCGGGCCGCGCTACACCTCTTATCCGACCGCCGTCCAGTTTCACGACGGCTTCGGCGAGGCGGAATACCGGGCCGCCGCCGCACGCGGTAATGCCGCCGGGCGGCCCCTGTCGCTCTACTTCCACATCCCCTTCTGCGACACGGTCTGTTTCTACTGCGCCTGCAACAAGATCGCCACCAAGGACCGCAGCAAGGCCCAGCCCTATCTCGACCTGCTCTACAAAGAGATGGCGATGCAGGCGGCCCTCTTCGACAAATCGCGCCGGGTGGAGCAGTTGCATTGGGGCGGCGGCACGCCCACCTTCATCAGCCGCGACCAGATGCGTGAGTTGATGGCCGAGACCCGCCGCCACTTCACCCTGGCGGACGACGACATCGGCGAATACTCCATCGAGATCGACCCCCGCGAGGCAGATGCCGAGACCATCGCCCTGTTGCGCGAGATCGGCTTCAACCGCATCAGTATGGGGGTGCAGGACTTCGACGAGCGGGTGCAGCGGGCCGTCAACCGCATCCAGTCCGAGCGGGAGACCCTGGCCGTGCTGGAAGCGGCGCGGGCCAATGGTTTTCGTTCGGTCAGCATCGACCTGATCTACGGCCTGTCGCACCAGACGGCCGAGAGCTTCGGCCGTACCCTCGACCGGGTGCTGGCGGTGGGGCCGGACCGGCTGTCGATCTTCAATTATGCCCACCTGCCCAGCCTCTTTCCGCCGCAACGGCGCATCAACGAGACCGAGCTGCCCTCGCCCCAGGAGAAGCTGGACATCCTCCAGTCCAGTATCCAGCGGCTGACCGAGGCGGGCTACGTCTACATCGGCATGGACCACTTCGCCCGCCCCGACGATGAGCTGGCGATAGCCCAGCGTGACCATACCCTCTACCGCAACTTCCAGGGCTATTCGACCCACGCCGATTGCGACCTGATCGGCCTCGGCATTACCTCCATCAGCATGGTGGACAACACCTATGCCCAGAACCACAAGACCCTGGAGGAGTACCGGGCGTCCATCGAGCAGGGCCGTCTGCCCCTCTTCCGGGGCGTCGCCCTGACCCGCGACGACGAGATCCGCCGCGATGTCATCACCCGCCTCATCTGCCACTTCGAGCTGGCCTTCGCCGAGGTCGAGGCGCGCTGGGGGATTCATTTTGCCGATTACTTCGGCGATGAACTCAAGGGCCTGGCCGACATGCAGACCGACCGCCTGCTGGAGCTGGACGCCCAGTCCATCCGCGTCCTCCCCGCCGGGCGGCTCCTGATCCGCAACATCTGCATGACCTTCGACGCCTACCTGAAACAGAAGGCGGGCAGCAGCTTTTCGAAGGTGATTTAACCTAAGGTTTATCGGCCTAGAGTTCTAACCGCACATCCCGCAGCTTGGCGGCGGCATCCTCTGGGCTGATGGTGCTGACGAACAGGCCGGAGCCCAGTTCGAAGCCGGTGGGGATGGTGGTGCGGGGGCAGATCTCCAGGTGCCAGTGGTAGCTTTTGCCGCAGTCGGCGAAGGACTCGCCGTGGGGCTGGGAGTGGATGAAGTAGTTGTACTGGGCGCCCTCCAGCACCGCATCCAGCCGCGCCATGGTGCGCTTGAGGACACCGGCGAAATCGGCCAGCAGCTCGGGCGTGACCTGGAGGAAATCGGGGGCGTGCTCCAGGGGCAGGATGTGGACCTCCCACTCATAGCGGCTGGCGAAGGGCTTGATGGCGACAAAGTGTTCGCTTCGTTCGATGACGTACTGGCCCACGTCGATCTTGCGCTTGATCTCACCGGACTTGCGGTCGTAGATGGTGGCCTCGTAGCTGAGGGCCTCGTCGATCAGGGTGCAGAAGATGCACTGGCCGTATTTCTGGTGGTGACGGTGGCTGTTTTCCACCTCGTCATGGACATTCTGCGGCACCACCGGGGTGGCGATGATCTGGCTGTGGGTGTGGGGGATGCTGCCCCCGGCGGCCAGTCCGTAGTTCTTGAACACCAGCACATACTTGAGTCGGTTGTCCGAGGCGTAGAGCTGCTCCATGCGTTCCCGGTAGGCCCCGAACAACATTGCAATGTGCGCCTCCGACATCTCGTGCAGGCGGATGCCGTGGTGGTGGTGGTCGATCATCACCTCGTGGCGGCCGTAACCCTCGATCGCCTGTTGCAGGCCGAAGTTGACGTTGCCGTCGCCGGGGTCGCTGCCCAGAACCGGATAGAGGTTCTCCACCATGCGGATTTCCCAATCCTTCTCGGAGGGCCAATGGGCAATGGCCGGCGGGGTCTTGTCCTCGTTGCCCCGGCAGAAGGGGCAGGTCTCCACATGCACCCGGTCGTCGCGGGCGACCCGCTCCTCCGCCTTGCGCGGACGCATGCCACGGGCCGTGGCTACCAGTACAGACTCGGTCGGCACAATGGGATTGATGCGAATTTCGCGGACGGTCTTCGGATGGTTGTCGCTCATGGCCCTGTCTTCCCCACATTTATGAATATGGCTGTACTGTGTAGAGGAAAAATCGCCGCTGGACAACTCAGGACTGTTAATGGACCTATCAACCCCGTTGCCGTTGCTGAGTTGCAAGCAGGGCTTGAGGGTATATCCCCTATTTTTCCTTGACGCAACGAAACGCGATATCTCGTGCAAATAGCCGAGGCCAGCGCTGGGCCTTTTCCCCACCCTTCAGGGCCACTACTTCCTCAGTGCGGAAGTAGCCTGAGAGCATTGAAAGGAATTCGTCGTACATGAAGAATTGAAGGTGGGTGGGATCACCCGCCATCCATAGTTTTTTTCCGCGTAGCACCTGCCAACGATCCTTGAGGTGATAAGCAAGCGGAATACTTCCAATAAATATCCCTCCCTGGCGCAAGACGCGCCGTACTTCGCTCAATGTGAACCTAGGGTAAGGCAAATGCTCAAGAACTTCGGCCATGATGACGACATCGTAGCTATCACTATCGAAGGGGAGAGGTTCGTTGAGATTTACCTCGATCGTTTCAATGGCGTAATTCTTACTCGCATAGGCAAGGGCGGCGCAGTCGATATCACCAAGAACTACGCGATTTCCATCCAGGAAATGCCTTGTAAGTGATCCGTCACGTCCGCCAAGATCAAGAACAGTCTTTCCATTCCCAATCCAGGAGCAGAAGAGTTGTTTGCGAACATCTTCCATGAACGATTGCCGGAGCCTATTGCCCTTGATGTGATGCTCTTCGTAGTAAGCCCCGATGGGCGTTTTGCTTATGTTCATGGTGATCCTTAGATTGGTCTCTTAAAAGCCAAGTAAAAAAGTAACCTCTTCTCCCCCCCATATCCTCAAGTAATCACCGTCGGCGCATCCCGCCCGGTGATGCCTTTGATGTTGGCCAGCATCTCGGCGAGCTCGATCAGGGGGCGCATGACCGCCTGGGTATCCTGGTTATGCTTGGCGGGATCGGGTTCGAGGCTTTCCAGATAAACGCGCAGGGTGGCGCCTTCGGTGCCGGTGCCGGAGAGGCGGAAGATGATGCGGGAGCCGTCCTTGAAGCCAATGCGGATGCCTTGGTTTTTGGAGACGCTGCCGTCCACCGGGTCGGTGTAGGCGAAGTCGTCGGCGTAGCTGACCCGATGGCCGTTGAACTCGTCGCCCACCAGGGAGCCGAGGCCCTCCTTCAACTGTTTCATCAGCTTGTCGGCGGCAGCCTTGTCGATCCCCTCGTAGTCGTGGCGCGTATAGTAGTTCCTGCCGTATTTTCTCCAGTGGGCGCGGACGATGTCGGCCACGGACTGGCCCTTGACGGCGAGGAGGTTGAGCCAGAAGAGCACGGCCCAGAGCCCGTCCTTTTCCCGCACATGATTGGAGCCGGTGCCAAAGCTCTCTTCGCCGCAGAGGCTGATTTCGCCGGCGTCCAGCAGGTTGCCGAAGAATTTCCAGCCGGTGGGGGTCTCGAAGCAGGGCACTTCAAGCATGTCGGCGACCCGATCCACGGCTTGGCTGGTGGGCATGGAGCGAGCGACGCCCGAGATGCCGCCGTTGAAGGCGGGGATCAGGGTGGCGTTGGCGGCCATGACGGCAAGGCTGTCGCTGGGGGTGACGAAGAAGTCGTGGCCCAGGATCATGTTGCGGTCACCGTCGCCGTCGGAGGCAGCGGCAAAATCGACACCGCGTGCGCCTTGGGTCATGGCCACCAGTTCCTGGGCGTGCGCCAGATTGGGGTCGGGGTGGTGGCCGCCGAAGTCGGGCTTCGGCTCGGCGTTGATCACGGAACCGGGGGGGGCGCCGAGCAGTTCTTCCAGGATGTAGCGGGCATAGGGTCCGGTCACGGCGTGCATGGCATCGAAGCGCATGCGGAAGTGGGTGGAGTCGAAGAAGTTGCGGATGCGGTCGAAGTCGAACAGCTCCTGCATCAGTTCGGCGTAGGCATAGACCGAATCGAAGACATCTACGCCCATGTTGCCGAGCTGGAATTGTTGCGGGCTGTCGATGTCCACCTCTTCCCCGTTCAGGATCAGGTATTGGCTCAGCGTCTTGGTGCGGGCGTGGATGGCCTCGGTCACTTTCTCCGGGGCCGGGCCGCCGTTGGGGGTATTGAACTTGATGCCGAAGTCCTCGTCCGGGCCGCCGGGGTTGTGGCTGGCGGAGAGGATGATGCCCCCCTGGGCCTCGAAGTGGCGGATCAGGTGCGAGGCCGCCGGGGTGGAGAGAATGCCACCCTTGCCGACCATGACCGATTCCACCCCGTTGGCTGCTGCCATGCGCAGGATGATCTGGATCGCCTCACGGTTGTAGTAGCGTCCGTCCCCGCCAAGCACCAGCATGCCGCCCTTGAGGTCGGGCTGGGTATCGAAGATCGCCTGGACGAAGTTCTCCAGGTAGTGGGGCTGCTGGAAGACCCGGACCTTCTTGCGCAGGCCGGAGGTGCCGGGTTTTTGGTCGTCGAAGGGGGTGGTGCTGACGGTGAGGACGGTCATCGGGGGGCTCCCTATTTGAATTTTCTATATCTCATCATAACCCAATGGAGGGGGGCGATGATCAGGGGCATTTTTCTCGCGCGTTGCTACAATGCGCCCGTTTATTTGGGGGAATAGCTATGGCGCAAGATCGGTGGAACGACGACGAGGCGGCCCTTCACGCGGGGGAGCTTGCCCTGCGGGTCTACAGCTCCCGCCTGCTGGGCCAAGACCCGGCGCTGGTGCTGCACGGGGGCGGCAACACCTCGGTCAAGATCCGCGAGACAAACCGGGTGGGCGAGGTGGAGGAAATTCTCTACGTCAAGGGCAGCGGCTGGGACCTGGCGACCATCGAGGCGGCGGGTTTCACCCCTATCCGCATGGCCCATCTGCTCAAGCTGGCCCGGCTGGACCGCCTCTCCGATCTGGAGATGGTCAACGAACTCAAGACCCAACAGACGATCGCCTCGGCCCCCACGGGCTCGGTAGAGGCCATCCTCCACGCCGTGCTGCCGTTCAAATTCGTCGATCACACCCACGCCGATGTGATCGTGACGATCACCAACACCGACGGCGGCCTGGAACGCATCCGTTCGATCTATGGCGATCAGGTGGTGATCGTCCCCTACGTCATGCCCGGCTTCGACCTGGCCCGTCTCGTGGCCGAACGCTTCGCCGCCGAGGCCGGACCCCAAACCATCGGCATGGTGCTGATGAACCATGGCATCTTCTCCTTCGGCGAGACGGCCAAGGAATCCTACGAACGCATGATCGGGCTGGTGAACCGGGCCGAGGGGTATCTGAAGGCCCAGGGGGCCTGGGAGCTGCCGGGGTCCGAGGCAAGTGCGGTCGCGGGAGATTGCCGGTTGGAACTGACTGATCTGCGCGGGGAGGTCAGCCGGGCCGCCGGTTTTCCCATGCTGCTGCGCGCCTGGCAGGAACCGGCGGACCTGGCCTTCGCCGTCCGCGCGGACCTGGACCGCATCAGCCAGCAAGGCCCGGCGACCCCGGACCATGTGATCCGCACCAAATCCCTGCCCCAGTTGGGCCGGGACGTACAGGCCTATGCTGCCGCCTATCGCGCCTATTTCGACGCCCACGCCTCCCAGGCCCGCACCCCGGTGCAGATGCTCGACCCTGCCCCGCGCGTGATCCTGGACCCGGCGCTGGGCCTGCTGACCGCGGGAAAAACCGCCAAGGATTGTGCCATCGGCGCCGACATCTACCGCCATACGATGGAGATCATCCAGCGCGCCGAGCGGCTGGGCGGCTGGCGGGCCTTATCCGCGAAGGATATTTTCGACATGGAGTATTGGGAGCTGGAGCAGGCCAAGCTGCGCCAAGGCGGCAGATCGCCCCTGTTCCAGGGTGAGGTGGCCTTGGTCACCGGCGCCGCCTCCGGGATCGGCCGGGCCTGCGTCGAATCCCTGCTGGCGCGGGGCGCGGCGGTCATCGGCCTGGATCTCAATCCGGCGATCGAGGGCCTATTCAAGCGGGCCGACTACCTCGGCATCCCCTGCGACATCACCGATCTCAATGCCTTGCGGGCCGCCCTGGAACAGGGTGTGCGCCGTTTCGGTGGCCTCGACATGCTGATCCTCAACGCCGGGATGTTCCCCGGCGGCAAACGCATCGCCGAATTGGATGACAGCCTTTGGCGCCAAGTGATGGCCGTCAACCTGGACGCCAACCTGGCCCTGCTGCGTGAGAGCCATCCCCTGTTGAAATTGGCGCCCAACAAGGGCCGGGTGGTAGTGATCGGTTCCAAGAACGTCCCCGCCCCCGGCCCCGGTGCGGCGGCCTATTCCGCCTCCAAGGCCGCCCTCAACCAGCTCATGCGCGTCGCGGCCCTGGAGTGGGGCGCCGACGGCATTCGCATCAACGCCCTCCATCCCGATGCCGTCTTCGACACCGGCCTCTGGACCGAAGAGGTCCTCCAGGCCCGCGCCGCCCACTACGGCCTGACGGTGGAGCAGTACAAGACCAAAAATGTCTTGAAGACCGAGGTCCGCTCCCGCGACGTGGCCGAACTGGCCGCCGAGATGTGTGGCCCCCTGTTCGCCAAGACCACCGCCGCCCAGGTGCCGGTGGATGGGGGGAATGACCGGGTGATTTGATGCGCCTCGGGGTGGCGCCAAGACTTGATGTGGTGAGCGGTAGCGAACCGCATTGTTCGTGTTTGCTGTTGTGTTAACCATGGTTTACAATTAATCATGTTCGAGATCATCAAGACCCATGTGTTCGATACTTGGCTGACGAATCTGCGAGATATCCGGGCGCAAGCCCGCATCCAAGCGCGAATCGATCGCATAGCCCTGGGCAATCTCGGAGACGTTAAGCCGGTGGGAGGAGGGGTGTCGGAGGCACGGATTTTTTACGGCCCCGGCTATCGGCTCTCAAGAAACACGCAGGGCCGCCCCAAGTGTTTCTTGCCCCTTGAGGGGTCAAAAACGGAGCGCAGCGGAGTTTTTGGGGGTGTGCTCTATATTCATTCAGGACGGAATGACGGTGATCGTATTGTTGTCTGGTGGCGATAAGGATTCGCAAGAATTGGACATTGCCGAAGCGAGACGCTTGGCCCAACTCTGGAGGCAGGAAAAATGAGTAATCGCTTTTCGCGCTATGACAGTGCGGATTATTTGAAGACCGAGGAGCAAATCATGCTCTATCTGGCGGCCTGCATCGAGGAAGACGCCGGTGATGGACGTCTGATCGCCCACGCCCTTGGCACCATCGCGCGTGCCCGCAACATGATGCAACTGGCCAGGGATACCGGGTTGACGCGGGAGGGACTGTACAAGGCGCTGTCCGGCGAGGGTAACCCCAGCTTTGCCACTATTCTCAAGGTGGCTCGGGCGCTTGGGTTGGAGCTGACAATGAAGCCGAGGACGCCCGTACTTTTGCCCTGACAGAAGATGAAAAAGGGGTGGGCTGGCCTACCCGTCAACCAAGGGAGAGGGGGAAATTCGCAGCCTCTCACTTCACCCAGTTGCTTGTTCCGAATCGCTCCAGCGCCGTATTGAATGCGTCGAGGGCGCCGTCGAAGTCGTGTCCGGTCAGGCGTTGTTGGAGGGGGGCCAGGGCCTCTGCCAGGGGGGTATGGTCGATTCTGTCCGTCAGACGTTGCAGCAGGCTGATGGCTCCGGTGTCGTAGAGAGCCAGTTTGGATCTGAGTTCGATCAGGAGCTGGTTCAGTTCATCGGGGGCCGGGACCTTGCCCTTGGCCTCGCCGCCGCCGGTGGTCAGGGTTTTGACCTCTTCCCGGATGCGCAGCAAAGAGTCCTCCATGGGTTTCAGCAGGGCTTCGATGTCCCCGCCGTTCTTCATGGCCTTTTCCAGCGCGGATGCCTGGCGGGCCAGGGCATTGGCGCCGATGGTCGCGGCGGTGCCCTTGAGGGTATGGGCCGCGCGCAGGGCGCTTTCCCGGTCGCCGTTGGCGAGGTTGCCGCGGATCGATCCGGCGGTGTCGCCCTGGTTCTCGGCGAATTTGATCAGCATCTTCTTGTAGAAATCGGCGTTACCCTCGAAGCGCGTCAGGCCTTCCCCGGTGTCGATCTCTTCGAAACCCGCGAAGGGATTGTCCGGTAGCTCTTTCTTCGGCGGGACGGGCGCTTCCGGGGGGCTGTCCTTGGCCCGGCCACTTCGCGCCGGATCGATCCATTTGGCCAGAGTCAGGTACATCTCGCGCACGTTGACGGGCTTGGCGATGTGGTCGTTCATGCCGCATTGCAGCGCCTTTTGGATGTCGTCCAGCATGGCGTTGGCCGTCATGGCGATGACGGGCAGTTCCCGCAGGCGTTCCTGCCGGCGTATTTCGACGGTTGCTGTGTAGCCGTCCATCACGGGCATCTGGCAGTCCATGAGAACGCCGTCGTAACGGGTCTTTTCGAGCATTTTCAAGGCCTCCAGGCCATTGACCGCGACCTCGACACTGGCGCCGCTGGCGTTCAACAGTTCCACGGCCAGTTCCTGGTTGTATTCGTTGTCTTCCACCAGGAGCAGGCGCGCGCCCTGTAGTTTGCGCATGGCATCGTTGTAGATCCGGTCCCGCTCCTTGGCGCGGGATACCTTGACCAGGCCATGCCCCATGGCATCGGATACGGCGTCAAAGATCGCGGAGGCCGACACCGGCTTGCTGACGACGGTCTTGAGTTCCATGTGCATGCCGGCCGCTTCCCTGAGGGCCTCATCGCGTCCGTAGGCGGTCACCATGATGATGGCGGGCGGCGGGGAGGTCCCCTCGTTTTTCATCTGGTCCATGCATTCCAGGCCATCCATGCCGGGCATGCGCCAATCCATCAGCACCAGGTCGAACCGCTTCTCCGCCTCGCGCCCGGCCGTCTTGATGCGTTCCAGGGCCGCAGCGCCGTCGGCGGCGGTTTCCACCTCCATGCCGAGGCGGTTGAGCATGCAGAACAGGATTTCGCGGGCGCTGGCGTTGTCGTCCACGACCAAGGCCCGCAGGCCGGTCATCCCTTCCGCGACGCGGTTGGAGCGGCGCTCTTGCTTGCCCCGGCCCAGCCATGCATTGAAGTGGAAGGCGCTGCCTTGGCCGGGCTCGCTTTCCACCCAGATCTCGCCTTGCATCAGCTCCACCAGCTTCTGGGAGATGGCCAGGCCCAGGCCGGTGCCGCCGTATTTGCGGGTGGTGGAGGCGTCGGCCTGACTGAATGACTGGAACAGTTTGGCCCGCTGGTCCGGGTTCATGCCGATACCGGTATCCTTGACGGTGAAATGGAGGCAGGCCTGTTTCCCGGCTTCCCCGGCGGTCTCTGCCAGGCTGACGGCGACGACCACCTCGCCCGTTTCGGTGAATTTGATGGCGTTGTTGCCCAGGTTGACCAGGATCTGCGACAGCCTGAGCGGATCGCCGATCAGGGCCGGGGGCACGTCGGGGGCGACATCGAACAGCAGTTCGAGCCCCTTCTCCTCCGCCTTCAGACCAACCAGGTTGGAGAGGTTGTCCAGCACATCCTCCAGCAGGAAGTCCGCCGATTCCATGTCCAGCCTGCCCGCCTCGATCTTGGAAAAATCGAGGATGTCGTTGATCACGCCCAGCAGGGACTCGGCCGAGCGGTGGACCTTGTCCACGTAGTTGCGCTGAACCGGGTCCAGTTCCGTCTGCAAGGCCAGATAGGACATGCCGATGATGGCGTTCATGGGGGTGCGAATCTCGTGGCTCATATTGGCCAGGAAACGGCTTTTCGCATGGTTTGCCCCTTCCGCCGCTTCCTTGGCCGCCGCCAGAATCCGTTGAGACTCTTTCCGGGTGGAGATGTCCTGAAACACCGCCACGGAGCCCGTGAGGCCCTTCTGTTCGTGGATCGGCACCGCCACCATGGATACGGGGAAGCTGCCGCCGCCCCTGCGGGTGAAGACCTCGTCCTCGGAACGATAGGTCCGGCGGTCGGCGATGGCCCGGTTGGCGGGGCACTCGGCGGCCGGCAGATGTCCGCCGTCCGCCTTGTGGAAATGGATGATGTCGTGTATCTCCTTGCCCTCCAGCTCCTCCAGGGTCCAGCCCAGCAGGCGTTCGCCCTCCCGGTTGAGGAAGATGCATTTGCCCTCCGCGTCCAGGGCGTAGACGCCTTCGCCCATGTTGTCCGTCAGGCTGTAGAGGAACTTGTTGGTCTCGTTGACCCGCTCCTGCATCTGCATGCGTTCGCTGATGTCGGTGCTGATGGAGATGTATTTGAAGGGCTGCCCCTCCTCGTCGAGGAAGGGGACCACCGTGGTGGAGACCCAGAAGTGACGGCCATCCTTGGCCCTGCTTTCGACCTCGCCGTGCCAGACCTTGCCCTTACCCAGGGTTTGCCACATGGCCTGGAGCTGGGCCTGGGGCTGTTCCGCAGAGAAGGCGATACAGAGATTGTTGCCCAGCAACTCCTCCCTCGCACGTCCGCTGATGGTGCAGAGGCTATCGTTGGCGTAGGTGATCCTGCCCTGGATGTCGGTGCTGCTGACGATGGCGTGCTGATCCAGGGCGAATTTCTGGAACGCCAGATCGCTGGCCAGCTCCCGCAACTGACGGTTGGAGAGGCCGATCTGCCGCACCACCCGGTAGCCCACGTACAGCACGATGAGCATGACCACCGCCGCCAGGCCGAACTTCACGGCTTCGTAGAAATGCCGACGGGAGGCGATGTCCTTCTCCAGCTCCGTCAACCGCTGCTGGCTGACGTAGAAGAGCCGGTTGGCGTTCTCCATCATGCGCCGGAAGATGGAAGGGAATTGCTGGTTGATCTGGTGGACGGAGGCATCCAGCTCCTTGACCCCTTCCCAGTCGTTCACCTCCTCCCGCTTGAAGCGCTGGGCCAGCAGGCCGGTGAGCCGGTCGGCCGTCTCCCCGATGACCCGCAGCTTGGGGCGCAGATCGATGGCTTCGAGGACATATTGTTCCTCCCGCCCTGCCGCCCGGTAGTCGATCAGCCGCTCCATCGCCGCCTGGCTTTCGATATTGATCCAGGTCTGCCGCCGGATGGTGCCGCCGTTTTCCAGCACGTCCAGGGCCTCGCCCAGCTCGGTCAGATTCTGGCCGATCTTCTTGCGCACATACTCCTGTCCCCGCAGGTTCGGGGTGACTGCGATCCGGTAGACATTCGCCTGGATCTGCGCCAGGTCCCTGATGATCAGCTCGCCGATCAGCAGCCGGGACCGCTCATTGGCCAACTGCTGTTCCAGCCCCCCGGCGAACCGCGTGAACAGGAGATCGATGCCGATCAGCAGCACGAAGCCGACGACATAGACCAGCAATTGGATGTAGATCCGCCAGGAGGAAACCCCCTGCCCAGGGGCTCTATCCTTGACGATGCGGCAGAGGGGGGGGGATTTCGGCATCTTTCCCTATTAGTCGAATTTTTTCGTGTTATCGATAAAGCCGTATTGCCGGAAGATCTCCTGCCCCTCGGGCGAGGCGGCGTATTCCATGAAGCGCTTCGCCACCTCGGGATATTTGGAAAAGGTGAGAATATTCAAGAGCAGCTTCTTCGGCTCGGCCACGGCCGGGTCCAGGTCCAGCACGTCGAACTTGCCGCTGTTCTCCGGGAAGAAGGCCGTGGCGCGCCAATTGAGGATGATGTCCGCGTCCCCGTCCGCCAGCGCCTTGTTCATGTTGCGCGAATCGGTGGTCAGGAAGACGGCGTTGCCCATCACCGCCTGATAGTTGCCGAACTTCTCCAGGATGCGCTTGCTCTCCCGTCCGATGCTGCCGGTGTCGGGGTTGCAGGCGACCACGGCCAGATCTTTGCGGGTCAAGTTGTTCAGATCCGCCTTCAGTCCCTTGGGATTCCCCTTGGGCACCAGCAACGCCGCCTGGTTGTAGCCCACATGGACAAAGTCGCCCAGCAGACCGTCGGGCAGATATTGCTTCCGGTAAGAGGCCGAGCCGGGCAGATAGAGATCGCCCTTGCGGCTCTCCTTGAGGCTCTGATAGAGATCCTCCGAACCCCCCTGGTTGACCCGGATGGTGAGGTTCCGCTCCTTCTCGATGATCTTGGCGATGGCCGTGATGGGATGGGCCATGGTGATGCCGCAATAGATCAGCAGCTCCGGCTTGGATTCCTGCGCCCCCGTGGGGGCTTGCTGGCCGCAGCCGGTCAAGGATAGAAAGGCCGCCAGCGAAAGTAACAATGAATTTCGAAGGAACTGCATGATTCGTTCTCCTCAGGGGCTGTGAACGGTTACGGGATTTCGAGATAACAATAGCCTACCGGGGCGGATTCTGGGCAGGTTAAACCGCGTTTCTACCGCGTCCTCACCAGGACTCGTCCCCACACCCGGCCGGCCAGGATTTGGTCGAAGGCGGCGGGGAGTCCGTCCAGGCCGATTTCGCGGTTGAGGATGAGGTCGAGGGAATGGGAACCCAGAATGCAGGACAGCCGTTCCCAGACGGCAAGGCGGGTGTCGTGAAGACTGTCGGCCGAGTTGACGCCCAGCAGCGAAACGCCACGCAGGATAAACGGCATGACGGAAGTGATGAGTTCGTGGCCGGCGGCCAGGCCGATGGCGGCCACGTTGCCGCCTCTCGCAATCTGGGGCAGCAGGCCCGCCAGGATCTCGCCCCCAGCGTTATCGACGATGCCGCCCCAATAACTCCGGTCGAGGGGGTGATCGCTCAACTCCAGTTCGTCCCGGCCGATCACCCGGGCGGCGCCGAGCCGTTCCAGCCAGGCCCACCGCTCGGGCTTGCCGCTGATGGCGACCACTTCGTAACCGAGGCGGGAAAAGAGCATCACGGCCAGGCTGCCCACGCCACCACTGGCGCCGGTAACAGCAATGGGACCCAGTTCGGGCGTCTGTCCGTTGCGCTCCATGCGGAGCAGGGCGAGACAGGCGGCGAATCCGGCTGTGCCCAGCAGCATGGCGCTTCTCGGTTCCAGCCCCTGGGGCATGGCGACGACCCAACCGGCAGGGAGTCGCACATAAGGGGAATAGCCGCCGTCATGACTGACCCCGAGGCCGTAACCGGTGGCCAGCACCACATCGCCGGGCCGGAAGCGCGGATCGTCCGACTCGGCCACGGTCCCGGCGCAGTCGATGCCGCCGATAAGGGGGAACCGGCGGACGATCTTGCCGCGCCCCGTGCCGGCCAGGGCATCCTTATAATTGACGCTGGAATACTGGGTCTCGATCAGGACGCCACCCCCACCGATTTCCCCCAGACTGACCGCCTCCAGTCCCGAGCGATAGCCTTCGTTGTCGTTATGGATGCGGAATGCGTTGATTTTCTGCATGAACGGCTCTCATCTGCGTTGATTCTTTTTGTATAATCCGCGCCCATTGTGTTTGACCGGATTGCCCCCATTTATTGGGGTCTATGAGGCTGTGAAAAAATCCCCCGCCGCGTCCAGGGCCGTTTGCAGTAGGTGGGATATTTTCACAGCCTCTAAGCCTATGATGTGTCGATCCCAGGTTCAACCGGGATCTTTCCGCTTCTCCCGTTGTATCCGAGGTCCTTTCCATGCCTTTTTTTGATTACCGTTGTGACGCCTGTGGTCATGAATTCGAAGCCATGCAGAAGATCAGCGACGCGCCGCTGACCGATTGCCCCGCCTGCGGCAAGGCGGAGCTGAAGAAGCAGCTCTCCGCGCCCGGTTTCCGCCTCAAGGGCGGCGGCTGGTACGAGACCGACTTCAAGTCGGGTAACAAGAAAAACGTGCATGAATCCTCCTCCAAGTCCGAGAGCGCGCCCGCCTGCGCATCGGGCGGCGGTTGTTGCCCGGCCAGTAAGTAACGGGGTCCGGCATGAAGCGTTATCTGGTGGCCGGACTGCTGATCTGGCTGCCGCTGGGCGTGACCCTGATGGTGGTCAAGCTGCTGGTCAATTGGCTGGACGGCGTCCTGCTGCTGATGCCGGAGCACTACCGGCCCGATCAGTTGCTGGGCTTTCACATCCCCGGACTGGGGGTGGTGCTCTCGGTGCTGGTGGTGCTGCTGACCGGCGTCCTCGTCGCCAACTTTTTCGGCCGTCGCCTGGTTGCGATTTGGGAGAAACTGCTTTCACGCATCCCTTTCGTCCGCTCCGTCTATTCCGCCTCCAAGCAACTCGCCGAGACCATGTTCTCCGACAGCAGCCAGTCCTTTCGCAAGGTGGTGCTGGTGGAATGGCCGCGCAAGGGCATGTGGACCCTGGCCTTCCAGACCGGGCTCGACGTGGGTGAGGCCCAGGAGAAGACCGGGCGCCAAGTGGTCAATCTCTACGTCCCTACCACGCCCAACCCCACCGGCGGCTATTTCGTCATGGCCGCCAGGGAAGAAGTGGTCGAGTTGGACATGAGCGTGGACGAGGGGCTGAAGATGCTCCTTTCCATGGGGGCCGTGGTCCCCGCCCACAAGGTTGCCGAACTTGCGGGCGATTCGGTAAATCCTTAATATCTCCGCTCTTTTCCGGCAGCACCACTGCCATCCAATCTTTGGGAATCTCCGACATGCGCAGCCACTATTGCGGCGACCTGAACGCCTCTCACACCGGCCAGACCATCGAACTCTGCGGCTGGGTCAATCGCCGCCGCGACCATGGCGGCGTCATCTTCATCGATCTGCGTGACCGGGGCGGCCGGGTGCAGGTGGTCTACGACACCGACCTCCCCGAGGTCTTCGCCGCCGCCGAGCAGGTCCGCAACGAATACGTGCTGCGCATCCAGGGCCTGGTCCGCCGCCGCCCGGCGGGGACCGAGAACCCCGACCTGCCCACCGGCGAGATCGAAATCCTGGGCAAGGGTCTGGAAATTCTCAACCGCGCCGAGACCCCGCCGTTCCAGTTGGACGAGGAGGAGATCAACGAAGAGTTGCGCCTGCGCTACCGTTACCTCGACCTGCGCCGCCCGGTGATGCAGGAGCGCATCAAACTGCGCGCCAGGGTCAGCCGCGAGCTGCGCCGCTTCCTTGACGACAACGGCTTCCTCGACATCGAGACCCCCATGCTGACCAAGGCGACCCCCGAAGGGGCGCGCGACTACCTGGTGCCGAGCCGCACCCACCCCGGCAAATTCTTCGCCCTGCCGCAATCGCCCCAGTTGTTCAAGCAGCTCCTGATGATGGCCGGCATGGACCGCTACTACCAGATCGTCCGCTGCTTCCGCGACGAGGACCTGCGCGCCGACCGCCAGCCCGAATTCACCCAGCTCGACATCGAGACCTCCTTCATGGACCAGGGGGCGATCACCGGGCTAATGGAGGCCATGATCCGCCATCTCTTCAAAGAAGTGCTGGCCATCGACCTGCCCGATCCCTTCCCCCGCCTGACCTATGCCGAGGTCATGCGCCGCTTCGGTTCCGACAAGCCCGACCTGCGCTGTCCGCTGGAACTGATCGACGTGGCCGACCTCATGGCCGGGGTCGAATTCAAGGTCTTCGCCGGTCCCGCCAAGGACCCCCACGGCCGCGTCGTGGCCCTGCGCCTGCCCCAGGGCGGCGAGCTGTCGCGCAAGGAGATCGACGACTACACCAAATTCGTCGGCATCTACGGCGCCAAGGGGCTGGCCTACATCAAGGTCAACGACTGGGCCAAGGGCACCGAAGGGCTGCAATCCCCCATCCTCAAATTCCTGCCCGACGAGACCATCAAGGGCATCATGGCCCGCACCGGCGCCCAGGACGGCGACCTGGTCTTCTTCGGCGCCGACAAGGCCAAGATCGTCAACGAGGCCCTGGGCGCCCTGCGCGTCAAACTGGGTGAAGACCGGGGACTGATGGAACAGGGCTGGCGGCCGCTCTGGGTGGTCGATTTCCCCATGTTCGAAGAGGGCGACGACAATCGCTGGTACGCCCTGCACCACCCCTTCACCGCCCCCCTCGACGAAGACCTGCAACTCCTGTCCAGCGACCCCGGCACCGTGCGCTCCAAGGCCTACGATATGGTCCTCAACGGCAGCGAGGTCGGCGGCGGCTCCATCCGTATCCACCGCCCGGAAACCCAGCAACAGGTCTTCGGCCTGCTCGGCATCGGCGAAGAGGAGGCCCAGGAGAAGTTCGGCTTCCTGCTCAACGCCCTCAAATACGGCTGCCCGCCCCACGGTGGTCTCGCCTTTGGCCTCGATCGCCTGATCATGCTCATGACCGGCGCCAGCTCCATCCGCGATGTCATGGCCTTCCCCAAGACCCAGACTGCCGCCTGCCCCCTCACCTCCGCCCCCTCCGAGGTCGATGCGGCACAACTGCGCGAACTAAGCATCCGGGTGAAACTGCCGGTGAAGGAAAGCGAAGCGCCCGCTGCCTAAGCCCTTCTCCAGCAACATCCAAAGGCCCGGTTCCTCCACAGGGACCGGGTCTTTTTATTTGGAGTGAATGGAGTCGGGAAGGTGCTGTGCTAAGCTCGTGGCATGAAGGTTAAGGATCTTATCGCCATAATCGAACGAGATGGCTGGCAGCAGGTGCGGCAAAAAGGAAGCCATCGCCAGTTCCACCATCCTATTAAATCCGGTACGGTCACGATTGCTGGAAAACCCAGCGTAGATGTTCCGCCTGGAACTCTTGTCAGTGTACTGAAGCAAGCAGGACTTAAATCGTAGAGGTTCATATGCGCTATATGGTTGTTATCGAAGAAGGCCCAACAAGCTTTGGTGCCTATGTCCCCGACCTTCCTGGTTGCATAGCCGTTGGAGAGTCTCAGGAAGAGGCACTTCAGCTCATTCAAGAGGCCATCGAATTCCATATTGAAGGACTTAGGGAAGAAGGCCGGTGCATTCCGGTACCGCATTCTTCAAGTTCATTTGTTGAAGTTCGTGCCTGAAAACAATGAATTACAGCGCCAGTTTACTAAATACACTTAACATCGTTGCCTGACCTTCATCCCCGATTGATGCGGTTCGTCCCTCACCGCATCTTTGGCTGCTTGTTCGATCACCTCTGCGCGAAGCGGCCTCACAAGACGGGCGGGGCGCTGACTGTCTCTCGGGCCTGACCGGGTCAATGCGAGAGGAGGCCCGTCATCCCCGTCGGATGACGGGCCTTTCTTTTTTATCCACCCCGTCTCGACCGGAACGGGGCGGAGTGCTAGTGTTATTGGACAGGAGTCAAATGGTTTGGGATATCGGTCCGGGACGCCGTTTCGAGGGAGATGACTCCTGCTCCTCGATGGCTGACGGGCAACAGGAGAGTAAAGATGGATGAGTCCGCTGAAAACGCTGTCACTTTCAAGCGGCCCGAGTCAGTGCTGGTGGTGGTGTTCACCCGGTTCGGCGAGGTTTTGATGATGGAAAGAACCCACCCCACGGGGTTCTGGCAGTCGGTTACGGGTAGCCTCAAGTGGGGGGAATCGCCGCTTCATGCCGCCCGGCGTGAGTTGAACGAAGAGACGGGGCTGATGCCCGGCCCCTTGCGCGATCTCAGGATCAGCGCCACATTCAACATTCGCCCTCCCTGGCGGGAACGCTACGCGCCCGATCAGCATGTGAATCTCGAACACTGGTTCGCCCTGGAGGTATCCAGCCGGCGCACCATCCACCTGAACGGGGACGAGCACCGCCAATACCGTTGGCTGCCCTGGTGGGAGGCCTACGGCAAAAGCTCTTCCCACACCAACAAGGATTGCATTCGCTATCTGTTCGCCACTGAGTTTGGGGCAATGGGGTCTGGAATTTGATGGGTTCTTTCAGTATCCTTGCCCGCTTCCCGCAGCAATGCGACCCAAACCCGGAGGGGTGGCAGAGCGGTTGATTGCACCGGTCTTGAAAACCGGCGACGGTTAATCCCGTCCGTGGGTTCAAATCCCACCCCCTCCGCCAACAAGCAAAACGGCCCCATGATTGGGGCCGTTTTCGTTTCAGATACTTCTCTTTCCGTCTTTCAGCGAATCTTCTCGATCAATCCCGCATCGGGAAAACAGGTGGCCTTCAAACCTTGCTGTTCCTGCCAGCGGCCGAGGGAGCGGCGGGTCTTGAAGCCGACCAGGCCGTCGGCCTTGCCTACGTCGTGGCCTTGGGACTGGAGCTTCAACTGCATGGCGAGGACATCGGCGCGGGTGAAGCCGCCGATCTCTTCCCAGGTCCCGGCGATGGGGCCGCCGCCCTTCATGCGGTCGGCCAGGTGGCCGATGAAGAGGGCGTAGAGGTCGGATTCGTTGTATTCCTTGAGGGCGTAGAAGTTCTCGGTGGCCAGGAAGCGGGGACCCTGTCTTCCGGCGGGGAGCATGAGGAAGCCTTGCTTGCCCTTCTCCTTGGTGGGGAAGGGGTCGCCGCCGATGCGTTTGACGCCGAGCTTCTCCCAGTCCGCGACCTTTTTGCCCTGGTCCGGGCCTTCCAGGGTGCAGGAGAGGCTGTCGGGAAGGCTGATCTCCCAGCCCCAGCCGCGCTTAACCACCCAGCCATGTTTGTTGAGGTAATGGCCGATGGAGGCGAGGGTGTCGGGGACCGAGTTCCAGATATCGCGCTTGCCGTCCTGGTCGAAATCGACGGCGAATTCCAGGAATTTGGAGGGGAGGAACTGGGGGTTGCCGAGCGCCCCGGCCCAGGAGCTTTTCAGATCGGCGGGGGCGATCTGGTCCTGTTGCAGGATGACCAGAGCGGCGAGCAGCTCGGGGTAGAACTTTTCTTTGCGGGCGCCGAGGAAGGACTCGGTGGCCAGCACCCGCACGGCGTCATTGGGCAGGGTGGCCTTGCCGAAATTGGATTCGCGGCCCCAGATGGCGACGATGATCTCCCTCGGCACGCCGTATTTCCGCTCGATGGGGTCCAGGGTCTCGCGCCACTGCTCCAGCAGCGCCTTGCCCTGGCGTGCCAGGTAATCGACCTGGCTGGGCTTGAAGTAGCGCCCCGGACTGCTGAATTCCGATTGCTTGCCGCTGGGCGGTTCCTTTGAGCCGGGCAGCACCAAGTCGGGCAGGCTCAGGTCTAGGCTGACCTTGCCCAGGGCGGCGTCGAAGATCTTGCGGCTGATCCCTTGCTTCTTGGCGTCAGGCCAGACGCTCTGTTCCAGCCAGCGGTGAAAGTCGGCGTCCAGTTTGGCCTGGCTTGATTCAGAAGGGATTTCCGCGTTCACGGCAGGGACCGAAAGCAGGCTGGCAAGGACGATGATTCCGGCGATTCTCATGGTGTCTCCCGATAGGGCCGCAGGGGGTCGGCGCCGATGGTGCCCAGCAGACTCTCCCGGTAGGCGCTGGTTTGGATGCGCTCCAGTTTTTCCTGGGCCGCCTTCAGGCGTTCGGCAATTCGCAGGGTCTCGGCCACATCCGCGTGGCTGGGCAGGTTGACGAATTCTTGCAGGCTATGCACATGCCGTTTCCAGAGGCGGATGTCGCGCTGCTGCTTCACCTCCAGGCGCTCCTGGTACCAGTCCGAGCCCAACAGGTAGTCGCGGGTGAAAAGCCGGCGGATATCGGGGTGGTGCGCGTCCATGCCCTGGTAGTCACCCTTGGCCATGATATGGAGCAGGGCTTGGATGGGCGGGCAGGCGTCCTCGATGCTGCCGTCGTCCAGGTAGCGCTGGGCCACCTTGCGCTGGGTTTCGACGATGTTGTCGATGCCGTCCACGAAGACCTCCCTGTCCTGGGTCTCGGGCCGCAGGATGTCGGCGGAGAAGGCGGCGTTGGGGTTGTCGAAGATCTTGCCCAGGAAGCCGCGCACGAAACGCTCGGTGATGCGATAGCCCAGGCGGCTCGCCAGCACCCGCCGCCCCTGGTGGTCGAAGTCGTCCAGCCGCTCCAGATAGCCGTTGTCGATGAGATAACGGGGCGTGCGCTGGACCGGATCGAGTCGCGCCCAGATCTCCGGCACCAGCAGGCTGATGTCGTGGTCCACCCGCAACCGGGGGCCGATGTAGCCGGCAGAGGTGGAGAAGCCCGCATGGCCGGTGAGGATGTAGGAGACCAGGGCGTTGTTCAGGTCGGCCGTGGGCCGCAGGGCGTTGAACGGCCCCTTGGTCAAAGCGCCCTCGCTGCCGGCCCCGGTAGTGGAGGGCGATTTGCCGGTCAGGGAGCAGACGAAGTCCATGAACAGCTCCGGCAGCTCTTGGTAGTGGATGGGGTTGTAGACAGCCAGGGGCCGGATACCGGGTTCCGGCCGGTTGTTGCGCCGCCCGGTCAGCACCGCGTCCACCGGGTGGCAGAGGGCTTTGTCCAGCGGCAGTTTGCGGTGGAAGCGGGCGCCCATGTCGGCGGCGTATTTGCGCACCGGCTTCGCCAGATCGGGCCGGATCTGGAGGTAGCGGGGGTTTTTCGAGGGCTTGCCATCCACCAGACGCGGGTGGGCGGAAGAGACCACGAAGCCCTTGCCCTCCTGGTAGGTCGCTTCCAACAGCTTGCGCATGGGTTCGCTGAAGGCCCTGAAGCTCAGCACATCCTCCACCACCGCTTCCAGATCCGCCCCCCCCAGGGGCTCGAAATTGGCGATGAAGTTGTCCGGCCGGGCCAGGTCCGCCTCGGTCTGCTTATCGTAGCCGGGGATGATGGCGTCGTCGGGGCGCTGGAAGAGGCGGTATTCGCAGTTCTTCACCAGCTTGACGCTGCCGTCGCGCTTGTAGGCGGGGCCGCACTCCAGGCTGTGGGCGGGGGTGACCACCGAGGCGCTGATGTCATCCTCCATCTGGATCTTCTCGGCGGAGATGAAGTCTTGGCGCAGCTTGAAGGTGCGCCACTCCGATCGGGTATCGAAGCCGACCCGCAGGTAGTCGGCGATGATCTTGCGGTCGTGCAGCTTCAGCTCGTTCCCCGGCGCGCCGTCCACCACATCGACGGAGAGATGCTCGGGCCAGCGGTCGCCCCACTCGGGGCGGTAGAAACGCTTGATCAGGAAGGCCAGGGCCAGAATGCGCGGTGGGATGGAGTCCAGCCAGGCGTTGTATTCCGCCTTGTGGTCCGGGGAAGGGGTCAGCAGCTTGATCATGGAGCCCAGGCTACGCTCGGGGCTGAGCGGCTTGCGGCTGGGGTCGCTGTCTTCGTGTTCGCGGCCGGGCTTGAAGCGGCCGGTATAGTCGCATTCGAAAATCTTCCGCACCCGCTCCAGGTCCTGCTTCAGGTTGTCCACGAAGAGGGGGCCGTAGATGACGGCATCGTCCAGGGACTTGGAGATCTCCGACTTGCCGCCGCCCGAGACGGTGCAGGGCTTGTGACAGAAGGTCCCTTCGGCCTCGGTGCCGATCAGGCGCCAGGAGGGGGCGTAGGGGTGCTTCTCCATCTCGATCTTGTAGCCGTTGGGCTGCATGTAGATCTTGCCCGGTTGCAGACGGATGCTCTGCGGCTTGCCGTTGTATTCCCAGGTGATGGACTGGGCCTTGAGATCCATGCGCAGATCCTGGGGGACATAGACCACCTGGGGAAAGCGACGGTCGATGCCGTGGCCCTGGGGCTGGAGATCCATGACCTCGCCGTAGAGCCTTCGCACCTCGCCGAAGCTGTAGCCCGGTTCACGGGTGTGGCTGTCCACCCCGAACTCCTCGCCGTGGTTGCGGCAGGGGAAGGCCAGGGCGCCGCCGGCGTGTTCCTCCTCCGCCAGGCCGTAGAGATTGGCGGCAAAGCTGATCTGGGTCTTCACCTCCTTCTTGCAATAGCCGTAGTAATTGTCGGCCAGCAGGGTCAGGATGGCGCCGGAATCGTCGCGGGCGGTCAGCTTGAAGGCATGGCCCTCGTTATAAAGCTCCGTCTCATCCTGCCAGCACATCCCCTCGGCGTGCTGCCGTTCGCTGGCGTGGTCCCAGTGGGGCAGCCCCGCCGCTTTCTTGGTCAGGCGGGTCAGGTGGGGCGCCAGAATCACGCAGCCCGTGTGGCCGGTCCAGTGCTCCACATCCAGGGCGGCATCGAATTGGGCCAGATTCGGGTTGCCGCCGTTGCCGAAGATGCTCTCCACGAAATCCAGGTTGCTGACCAGGTTGCCGGGGGCGAGGAAACGGATCTCCATGGTCTTCTCTTTCAAGACACCAGGGATCTCGGGGCAGACGATGGGCCGCAGCAGGAGCGAGGCGAACATATGGGCCGGCTCCTCCCGCTTGGCAGTAAAGGGCAGGATCAGCAGTTCACGCGGCGGATTCAGGGCATGGGCCAGCATGATGGCAAAGGTCCGCTTCGGCGCCGCCTTCTTGTCGCCGGGGATGGGCAGCCCCCCCTCTGCGATGTGAAAGGAACCCTCGGTGGTGCGGCGGTCGCTGGCCGGGTTGTGCAACACCCCCTGCCGGACCCGGTAACTGGAGACGATGTCGGAGTGGTATTCATCCTCGCCACGGGGCAGCGAAAGCTCGCGGGCCAGGCCGTGCCGGTCCAGGATGAGGGACTGACTCGGCAGGGTGGGGACCGCGTCCAGCTCCAGATCGCCCAGATAACGGTGGATAAACTGCTGAATCCGCTTGTCCACCGGGCAGAGATAGCCCGAAAGCAGGCGGTTCTTCTCCCGGTAGCTCTGCAACAGCTCCGTGGCGATATCGAGAAAGCCGCCGTCGTCGGTAGTGCTGTAAGGTTGTCCCGAGGAGGCCAGCTTCAGGTTGATATAGAGATGCAGCCGCCGGCGTTCCTCGACCGGATCGTCGATGGGCTTATCGAGCCCCAGGGCGCTTACGAAATCCATGGTGTCTCCTCAAGGCCGGGGCGGTCTCCCGGCGTGCAATCGGTTCATGCGGTCGCGTTGGTTACTGGACCGGAGTTGAAAGTGCGGAATCATAGCATTTCCCGTCGCCGGGTTGCCGCGCCGGGTTGGGGCGCGCTTAAATTACGAAATTACGGTGACACTTTACTAAATACACTTTATCTAGTGTATTTAGTAAAGTGTCACCGTAATTCCAACCCGAGGCAGGAGCCTTGTGCGGGAATGCCGCTCGCAGGGATCTGTGCGGGGGGCAGGGGGTAACCTCTGTCCCTACCGCGACCTCAAAAGGCAGCGATTGAGGGTCCGAGCTTCTCCCACTCCTTGGGCTGCAAACGCTCAAAGTGACCATCAGCATATTCGACGAATATACGCTCCCGGTTACTTAAAACGATGAAACTGCAATTTTTCATGTCCCTATAGACCTGCCCGACCATCGGTTGTAGTGCGCACATTTTCTTCATGATTCACCCCGGTCTTTCGTACTGGCATTGCGTTTGCCCCTCGCCTTCTGGAACAGAGGGAGAGGGGATAGCACACAGCATCTTCAGGTGTGGCAGGTTGCCAACGCTCCTTCCTTTAGTCCAACTCGTGGCCGATGAAACCTCCAACGACGGCTCCACCGACGACGCCAGCCGTGCTGCCGCCCGTAAGGGCGGCACCGCCAATGGCGCCAACGGTCGCGCCGACGGCGGTATGCTTTTCTCGCGTCGTCATTCCGGTGCAACCCACCACCTGGCCAATCAGCATCGCTGCGACCAGACCGCTGATTAATGTTTTATTCATGCTTTTCATCTTGTTACCTATTTAATTGAAAACCGTAGACTTCTGTGGGACTGCCCAGTGCCGTGTGCCAAGTGACCACCTGTCAAATCGAGCCCAACTCCGCTTCAAACAGTGATTTCATACCCTGGTATGACACCGATCTCTGGCACTGCCTGTGCAGCTGCTGATTTTCCCCTTTGTGGGCGATGAAGCATCATCATTGCAGTCATCATCCATCCCTGGCCCAGACCTGATCTGTTCGCTGGCACACGCAACGCGATTCTTTATTTTCGCTGCCAGGTCCCATGATTTATGAAACATTCTGGCTGTCTATATTGATGGGTGAATAAATTCTCGGTTTACCATTATCCATTATAACCGCAAGGGTTTAAGCAAAAGCAGTACAAGAATGTTATTTTTATCCGAAGCACATCCTATGTTCGATACCGTACCGACAAAATCAGCCGGGGAATATACCCTGCACTTGGGTTACTGAATACAGCATGCAGTGCCCAAGCAGTCCCGGCATTTCTGGGACATGAAATGATATAATTCTGGAGATAGATATGAAAACATTGCTTCCGATCGTGGCCGTGTCGTTCTTAAGTACGACATGCACTGGCATCGCCTTTGCGGATGATATAAAGGATAAGCAACAGGAGGTTATCGAGAAACAGAAGGAGGTTGTAGATGCGAAAAAGGATCTCAAGCTGGAGATGAAAAAGGACTCGAATGAGCAGGCGCAGGAGTCCAATAAATCGATGCAGCAGGTCAGCCGCGCCAGCAAGATCATCGGTACTGCCGTTCAGGGCGTCAACGGCGACAATCTAGGCGATATCAAGGAACTGGTACTCGATCCGGAGAGCGGTCAAGTAGTCTATGCCGTCGTCTCCTACGGCGGGCTGATGAGCATGGGTGACAAGCTTTTTGCCCTGCCCTGGAAGGCTTTGCATTGGACCCGTGACGGCGAGTACTACACGCTCAATATGGATAAGGCCACTCTGGCAAAGGCACCGGGGTTCGATAAGAATCAATGGCCAGATAGCTCTGCGAAATGGGATCAGCAGCGCGAAGTAACCTACCAGTTCTATCGCGTCAAGCCCTGAACTGCCATGGAGGGGGCGGGCTTGTAACTGGTCATCGAACTCCCTCCTCGGGGGGAGTATGGTGTTCGTCCACCTCTTGATAGTAACTATGCATTCACTTGGTGAGATACATTCTGTATCTCACCTTTAGCCCGTGCTTAGATACAACGCGCACATCACGACGGACGGCTTAAGAAGCGGTAACGTCAGGAAGCAGACGGTCGTATTCCTTCTTGACTACCGAGTAACACTCGCAGGTCCGCGCCTCCAGCCCTGCCCGGTCGAGCACGGTGATGTGTCCTCGGCGGTACTCAATCAATCCGGCCCTCTGCACGTTGCCGGCGGCCTCGGTCACACCTTCGCGCCGAACACCCAGCATGTTGGCGATCAGTTCCTGCGTCATGACCAGCTCGTTGGATGACAAGCGATCTATGCTCAGCAGCAGCCAGCGGCAAAACTGTTGGTCTAGGGAATGATGGCGGTTGCACACTGCCGTTTGCGCCATCTGCGTCAGCAGCGCCTGCGTGTAGCGCAGCAACAGGTGCTGCATCGGCCCTGCGCGAAGGAACTCGTCTTTCACCAGTTGCGCTGTCAGCCGGAAGGCGTGGCCGGCGCTTTGCACGACAGCCCGGCTGGGTGTGGTTTCCCCACCCATGAACAGAGAGACGCCGACAACACCCTCGTTGCCGACCACGGCAATCTCGGCCGAGGCGCCATTCTCCATCACATAGAGCAGAGAAACGATGGAGTCGGTGGGGAAATAGACATGACGCATCTGGGCGCCCGACTCGTAAAGCACGTGCCCAAGCGGTATGGTGACCCATTCAAGTTGCGGCAACATGCGTGCGTAGTCACCTTCCGGCAGGGATGCGAGAAGGTGGTTCTGGCGGGGGTCTTGGGGGGGTGTCATCGAAGCTCTCCAGCTTTCCAGTAATTTCGAATTTTTCACGGCTTACCCGCGAGCACCACGGGGATCAGGCGCAAACCCGCGCCTCCAGATCGGAGCGGTCCAGTACAGCAAGAGGTTGGGCTTGGTTTCACCCTGGAGAACAGGGCAACTCCCACGATGGCAGCGGCGAGGAAATCGACGTGCTCCAGATGAGGCACCGTCGTGGGGAAACATCTTTAAGCAGGATGCCGTGCAGATGGCTGCGGGGGGGGGGGGTAATTCAGCATGAGGGACCTCAAATCTCTCGACAGGAGAATCTCTGTCGATTTTATCGTCCCATAGTGAATCTGTCACCATGTCGGGGCCTTGATCGTCGTTCTGGCCATTGAGCGCGCGCGGCACCACGACCGGGGGGCAGGTTTCACCCTTACCTACCCAGAATCTGGCTGTACATAATGATCGAACCCCATGCGCCAAGCAGAGTATTCGACTGAATCGGGTGCAAAGCGCCCGAGACGATGGTATCGCTACAGGACCCCTCGGCCCTGAATTAGGCGCACCAAAAAAACGATGATCGCAATCACCAATAGAAGGTGAATGAACCCACCCAGGGTGTACGATGAGACCAGTCCCATTAGCCAGAGAATGATCAAAAGGATTGCTATGGTTTCAAGCATGGTGACATCCCCGCAAAAGACCGCCGATTGACGGCGGCATGATCCACCAGCACAGAGCTGCACTCCAGACTAGCCGGCTGGCTCCTGCAGCTCGGCGGCAGCCGCTGTCAGTTGGCGCTATTGATCTCTTCCTTGATGTCGGCCAGGCTCGCACGAGCCCTGCCGACGTGCCGCTGAATACTTCCCGCTACCTCCATCGCCTTGTCGCCCAGTATTGCACCAGCGGCTTCCTTGACCTTGCCCTTCGCTTCCTCAATGCGGCCCTTTACTTGCTCTTTGTTCATGATCGTCTCCTGATAATAATGAGCCATGGTCTAAGTACCAGAGCCCGGCGCGGAATGATCTTTATACATCGCTTGGTTTTAAGAGTACCGAAATGATGCGGCTGGGTCGGTACGCCAGCGCACTTCAGATGTTCGGGAATTCCAGGAGGCTAGTCCGTGTGCGATGGCGTACAGACACAGCACCGCGGTGAGCGTAGCTTTCAGACATTGAGAGTGCCCTGCATGCTCGCGAAGATGCACCCATCCAGTTAATGGCAGTGGAGGAAACAAAATGAACACCATCAAAATAGTCGCCATTGCGCTGCTCATTGGTGGCGCAATGGGCTTGGCTTATGGCAATTTCAGCTATACCCGTGTGACACAGGAGGCGAAGCTGGGACCGCTCGAACTGGCTATCAGTGAGCGGGAGACGGTCAATATCCCGACGTGGCTCGGACTGGCTGCGGTATCGATGGGCGCGCTTCTGCTGTTTGCGCCCAAGTTCGGCTAGATTCAGCCATTCGGCACAATGACTTTGTGGCCGGCTTAGGGCCAACTACTCAGGATTTGATATGGCCCGAACTAATGAGGTTCAGGAAATGAAGAATCTACTCCAATTGAACTTGGTGTCGGTGGTGCTGATCCTGGGCTGTGGCTGTATGCAATGCATATCCGCTTATCGAACTTATGGAGCTGTCAGCACCCGGTGACGGCGGCTTCTTGAAGTGACAGGCCGCCCAGGTTTTCTAAACGGCCACGGTTATAACCAAAACGGAAGATTCACTCATGAATATCAATCTGGAACTGGCTCCCCTGGCATCGTTGATCGCCGGAACGCTCATTTTTATAGTGCCGAGGCTGCTGAATTATATCGTCGCCATTTATTTGATCGTGATCGGGCTGGTCGGTATTTTCGGCACCGGCAATATCCACATTCGATGACGCGGATACATGTGTTGGGATTACGGCGCCCCATCTTTCTGGGGGGGCCTAATCTCGATGCCATTGAGATTAGCCGTTCGTAGCGGGCTTATCGAACTATGAACGGCTTAATCATCTGCCCTTCGACAGGTTCAGGGCGAATGGTTAAGGCTTGTTGGCATTGACGCTAACCTACCCGGCATTTGGCAAAGCCGAACTAACTCATAACAAAACGAGAAAAGCCTATGAAAACAAGAGATGAGTACATAGAAGATCTAGCAGCAGAACTTAAAGAATGGAGTGCAGAAATTGACCTCTTGACCGCTAAGATAGAAAGCGTAGCTGCGCATACAAAGCTTAAATATATCGAAGAAATCGAGGCCCTATGTATCAAACAGCAAGCCGCCGCCGGAAAAATACAAGAATTGAAAGCAGCCAGCGGCGATGCGTGGGAGTCGGTCAGAGCAACTTCGGACAAGGTCTGGGATGAGCTTAGAGTCGGTCTAGCCGTTGCGGTTGCCAAATTCAAGTAGCCAAAAACGGGCTCTATGGACATCTCGACCCCCTAGCGGTCCTGCGGTCGGGAATCATGATAGATAAGTCAAATCTCAGCTCTAGGCTTGAGGAAAGGTTGTGGAAGCAATGCTGCTTCCTCCAGTCCCAGGCCTAGCGTTCTCATTCCAGCAGGAGAGGTACCATGTCAATCGGCGCAATTTTACTCATAGTTATTATTCTGATGCTTCTTGGAGTTATCCCCGCCTGGCCGCATAGCCGTGCCTGGGGCTATGGCCCCAGCGGGGGCCTCGGTTTAGTGTTGATTATCATACTAATTCTGCTTCTATTGGGCAAAGTCTAGCCACGAATCAAGGACCAAACAGGCCTTATCAACTGATCAGCAGCAGCTCGATGGCCCTCTGCATCCGGGGCGAATCCCATTGGCGCCCCCCTCGGCCTTGTAGACCAGCCGGCCCGAGTGGGTAGCGAGATAGGTCGTCGGCAACCCCTGTACGCCGAAGGCCGAGGAGACGCTGCCGTCCGGAATTACGGCGACGGTTTACTAAAGTGGCACTGACCATCCCGGATTCCGCAAAGCGCCATCCGGGCTAGGGTATGGCGGTTTTTCATCTTCCGGGATGGCGGATCGCCATGACCGTTAGCCCGATACCCCGGCCGATGTTACCATCGCCCCGTGAAAAAACAGAACCACCCCATCATCGCCCTCTTGCTGATACTGTGCCTGCTGGCCCAGGGGATGGTCTTGTCCGCCGATGGCTGTGCGGCGCCGGCGGACGGGGGGCTTGGCCATCACGGCGGAGCAGCCGCCCACAGGGTGGTTTCCGGGGCGGACCAGGGACACCCCGGCGATGGGACGGGCTGCGCTGTCCATTGCTGCCACTGCTTCCATGTAACCGGTTTTTTCCCGCTGCCACGGCAGTCCGCCGCGCTTGCCTACCTGCTGGATGAAGGCCGCATCCCGGCCGGTTTCCAACACCTCGCCTATGCAGGCCCTGCCCTGCTCGTGGAATTGCGTCCCCCCATCGTCTGATCTCCTCCGACTGCATTCCGCCCCTGCCCAACCGGCGGGGGTTCAGCCATGAATTCAGGAGATTTCAGCAATGCGCCTGTTCCACCTTATCGCGTGGGCGCCTGTTTTGGCCGCCCTTTCCCTGATCGCTCCCATCGCCGAGGCCGATGTCGTGGCCGACGGACGATCCAAGGTCGTTTTCCGTTTCCTTCGAGTCGAACAAACGCCCCAGGGTTTTCCTGTGGTGCGCGGTCAAATGAGCCGCCTTTTCCCCCGTTCCTCCATCCCCTTCGGGCATCTGGATTACAGCCTGCACGATTCGAAGGGCAAGGCGGTCGAGACCGGCTCGGCCGTGGTCAAGGCCCCCGGCAGCTTTTCCCACTTCCATTTCCACTCCGCCGTCCCGTTCTCCTTCCCATTGAAGCGGCGGCTCCCGCCCGGCTGGCAAATACGGCTGACCTGGCATGAGCGGCCCCATCCGGCTGAATGAGGGGCGACATGAAAGACCGGATCGCAAAGGCATTTCGTATGGCTGCCCTGACTCTGGCCGCGATAGCATCTCCGGCGGCACTTGCCGCTTCCCTCACCGAGGACGAGGCCTTGCGCCTGGCCCTCGCCCGCCCCGAGCTGGCCGACCTGGACCGCGCCCGGATCGGGGAGGCCGAGGCCGACGCCATTGAGGCCGGCCTCTGGTCCAACCCCAGTCTCGAATATTCCCGCGATGAAACCGGCGCAACCCGCGAGACCCAATGGCAGCTTTCGCAACCGTTGGATTTCTCGGGCCGGCGCAGGCTGCGCCGGAAGGCGGCGAATCTCCGCATCGACGCTGCCGAGGCCGGAAACCAGACGCGGCGCGGCGAACGGGCTGCCGAGGTGCGGCGCGCCTTCCACCAGACCCTGTTGCAACGGGAGACCCTGCGGGTGGTCGATGCCTGGGCGGGGCGTTTCGCCGTTATCGGCGGGGTGGTCGATAAGCTGGCGCGGGCGGGTGAGGCGTCGGGTTACGACCGGCGGCGGCTGGAGCGCGAGCGGCAGGCGGCCGAGGCCCGGCTTGCCGAGGCCAAAGCCGGGCTCGAACGCAGCCGGGCGCGGCTGGCGGCGCTGACGGGGCAGGAGGACGGGGCAGAACCCGATGGCCGACTGTTGCCCGATGCCCCGCCCGACCCGGCGGTGCTGCTAGGGCTGCTTGCCCAGCGCCCCGATCTCGCCGCCCTCTCGGTCCAGGCCCTGGCTGCGGATGCCGACAACGCCGCCAGCCGCCGACAGTTCCCCGAGATCAGCCTCGGCATCGGCGGCAAGGAGGTCGAGGACGGCGCCTCGCGCCAGTCCGGGACCCTGCTCTCCCTCTCCATGCCCTTGCCGCTCTTCGACCGCCGACAGGGCGACCAGCGCCGGAGCGCGGCGCGGGCCATGGCGGCCCGCGCCGAACATGCCCTTGCCCTCCAGCAAACCGAAGGCGAACTCCTGGGGCTGCACCGCCAGTCAACCCAATTGATCCAGGCGGCCGGACGCTACCGCCGCGAGGCGGTCGCCCCCTCCGCCGACCTCCTGCGCATTGCCGAGGCGGCCTACCGCGCCGGCGAATCCAACATCCTCGAACTGCTCGATGCCTACAAGGGCGCGATGGAGGCGGAGATCACCGCCCTCGACCTGGAATGGAAGGCCCGCGACGCCTGCATCGAACTCGATCAACTGACTGGAAATCACCCCCAATGAAGACGAAAAACCAGAGGTTCGCCGCCACGCTGGCCTTGGCCCTGCTGCTGGCCGGATGCGGCGAGAAGCCGCAAAGCGCCGACGAACACGCTGATCAGGACGCCCATGGCCATGCCGAGGCCGGCGAAAAAATCACCCACTTCGGCGACAAGACCGAACTCTTCCTCGAATTCCCGCCCTTGGTCGCCGGCCAGCCCAGCACCTTTGTCGCGCACTTCACCTGGCTGACCGGTTTCAAACCCGTCACCCAGGGCAAACTGTCCCTGCTGCTTTCCGGCGGCGGTGCGCCGGACGAGCGTTTCACCGTCGATGCGCCTGCCGTTCCCGGCATCTTCAAGCCGGAGATCAGCCCCCAGGCCACCGGTGAGCGCGAGCTGACCCTGATCCTGGACAGCGGCCAGGACAGGCTGACGCACAAGCTCGGCCCGGTGACTGTCTTTCCTGACGCCCAGGCCGCCGCCGCGCACGGGCACGAAGGCCATGAGGAGGCGGAGGGCATCCCCTTCAGCAAGGAGCAGCAGTGGAAGATCGATTTCGCCGTCACGGAGGCGGTCCGGGGCCGGGTCCGCTCCGCCGTTGCCGCCACCGGTTCCATCCGGGCGCGGCCCGACGGCGAGGCGCAACTGGCCGCCCCGGCGGCGGGCGTGCTGCGGGCCTCCGGTGCCTTCCCCCGCATCGGCCAGGCGGTGAAGAAGGGCCAGGTGCTCGCGGTCCTGAGCCCGCGCCTGGGCGGCGAGAGCGACCAGGCCACGCTTGACGCGGCGGCCGGCAAGGCGCGCATCGCCCTGGAGCAGGCGAGGCGCGAGCGTGAGCGCATGGAGGACTTGTTCAAGGCGGAGGCGGTCCCGGAGCGGCGTCTGATCGAGGCCCGCGCCAGCGAACGTATCTTGCAAGGCGAGGCAAAGGCCGCCGAAGCGCGCGCCAAACAGCTCGGCGGCGATGGCGGCGGCATCTCCCTGCGCGCCCCCATCGACGGCGTCATCGCCGATGTGGCGGCGGGCGCAGGCGCCTTTGTCGCCGAGGGCGCGCCCCTGCTCCATATCGCCGATACCGGCCACCTCTGGCTGGAGGCGCGGGTCCCGGAAAGCGAGCTGGGCCGGTTGGGCACCCCCAGCGGCGCCGCCTTTGTGGTCGAGGGGTTCGACCGGACATTCGAGATCGAACCCGGCAAGAACGGCAAGCTGGTTGCCGTCGGCACAGTCATCGACACCGCGACGCGCACCGTCCCCGTGATCTTCGAGTTCGCCAACCCGGATAGCGCCCTGCGCCTGGGGCTGACCGCAAAGGTGCAGATCTTCGCGGGCGGCGGCCAGGAGGCCGTGCTGGTGCCCGCCAGCGCCGTGCAGGACGAGAGCGGCACGCAGGTCGTCTATGTGCAGACTGGCGGCGAAAGCTTCGAGCGGCGCATCGTCCAGACCGGCCCCCGCGACGGCGGCTGCATCGCCATCGCCGCCGGTGTCGAACCGGGACAGCGGGTGGTGAGCAAGGGCGCCTACCTGATCCGCCTCTCCACCTCGAAGGCCGGGCCGTCCGGCCATGCACACTGAGGGGCATGAGATGACCCTAAATTCCTCGATTCAACCGCAAAGAACGCGAAGAGACACAATGAGTTACCTGCGTTTCCCGTCAAACCCGGCAGGTGAATACAGGGGAGGACACAAGTCGATGTTTTTCTTTGCGTTCTTTGCGCCCTTAGCGGTTTAAATGAGGTTTCTAGGATGATCGGACACATCATTCAATGGTCGCTGGGCAACCGGCTGTTCGTGGTCGCCGGGGCGCTGCTGCTGCTCGCCTGGGGCGGGCGCGAGATACCCCGCACCCCGGTCGATGTCTTCCCCGACCTCACGGCGCCGGCGGTCACGGTCGTCACCGAGGCCAGCGGCATGAATCCCAGCGACATGGAAACGCTCGTCACCTTTCCCATCGAGACCGCCCTCAACGGCGCGCCGGGAGTGCGCCGCGTGCGCTCCTCGACCAAGATCGGGCTGTCGGTGATCACGGTCGAGTTCGCCTGGGGCACCGATGGCACCCTGGCGCGACAGGTCGTCGCCGAGCGGCTGCAACTGACAAGGGCAGCGCTGCCGCCGGATGCCGAGGCGCCCGTCATGGCGCCGGCCTCTTCGGTCATGGGTGAGATTATGCTCATCGCCCTGACCTCAGACCGGCATTCGACGGTCGAGATCAAGAACAGCGCCGATTATGTGCTGCGCAAACGCCTGCTGGCGGTGCCCGGCGTCGCCGAGGTGCTGCCCATCGGCGGCGACCTGCAACAGTTCCAGGTGACGCTCAAGCCCGAACGGCTGGCGGCCTACGGCCTGACCATCGCCGAGGTGGTCAAGGCCGTCGGGGGCGCCAACAGTAACGCGGCCGCCGGGTTCTATGCCGAGAACGGACAGGAATACCTGATCCAGGGCATCGGCCGCGTGCGCCGCGTCGAGGATGTGGCGGAGGCGGTCGTGGCCATGAGGGACGGCCAGCCGGTGCTGATCCGCCATGTCGCCGAGGTGGCCCTCGGCGTCGCGGTCACGCGCGGCATCGGCTCCACCAACGGCAAACCGGCGGTGGTACTGGGCATCCAGCGCCAGCCCGCCGCCAACACCCTCGAACTGACGCGGGTGCTCGACGCCACCCTTGCCGAGGTCCAGAGGTCCCTGCCGGAGGGCATGCGGATCGAGAACCGCCTCTTCCGCCAGGCCGATTTCATCGAGACCTCCATCGCCAATCTGATGGCGGCCTTGCGCGACGGCGCCATCCTGGTGGTCGCGATTGTTTTCGCCTTCCTGCTCTCGGCGCGCTCGACGGCGATCACCCTGGTGGCACTGCCCCTGTCCCTGGTCGCCGCCGTCCTCTCCCTGAAAGGGCTCGGCGCGACCATCAACACCATGACCCTGGGCGGCATGGCGATTGCGCTGGGGGCGCTGGTCGATGATGCCATCATCGTCGTCGAGAACATCGTGCGGCGATTGCGCGAGAACCACGCCATGCCGGAAAGCCAGCGGGAATCGACCCTGCATCTGGTCTTTCTCGCCACCAAGGAAATCCAGGGCTCTATCGTTTTTGCCACGCTCATCATCATGCTGGTCTTCGTGCCGCTGTTCTTCCTCTCGGGCGTCGAGGGACGGCTGATGGTGCCGCTCGGCCTGGCCTATGTGATCTCGCTGTTCGCCTCGCTGCTGGTGTCGATTACCCTCACCCCGGTGCTGGCCTCGCTGTTTCTCGGTGAATCCGATGAAGTGCGCACCGGTCACGAGACGCGCCTGATCTGCTGGCTGCACCAGACCTACCGGCGCCTGCTGGACGCGACACTGGAACGCTGGCAGGCGATCTCCCTGGCGAGCGGCGGTCTGCTGCTAATGGCACTGATCGGGCTTGGTCTGGCCGGACAGGCGTTTCTACCTGATTTCAACGAGGGCACACTGACGGTGGGCGCGGAGACCCTGCCCGGCACTGCCTTCGAGGAGTCGGCCAAGCTGATGCAGGGGGTCGAGGCGGTGCTGCTGGCCCACCCGGAAGTCGTCGCCACCGCGCGCCGCACCGGACGCTCGCCGCTCGACCCCCACGCACTCGACGTGCATCAGTCGGAGATCGAGGTGTCGCTGAAGATGGGCGGGCGGAGCAAGGCGGGGTTCCTCGCCGCGCTGCGCGCCGACTTCGCCAAACTGCCCGGCGTGCAGGTGGTGGTCGGTCAGCCGATCTCGCACCGCATCGACCACATGCTGTCGGGCAGCCGCGCCAACATCGCGGTCAAGATCTTCGGCGGCGATCTCGCCGAACTGCGCCGCCTTGCCCAGCAGGTCCAGGCTGTCATGGCGGCGGTCGCGGGCGCGGTCGATGTGCAACCGGAGCAGCAGGTCGATATCCCCTTCCTGTCGATCAAATACCGGCGCGACGCGCTGGCCCGGCACGGCCTGTCGGCGAAGGATCTATCGGAGAGCATCGAGACGGCCTTCAACGGGGTGGCGGTCTCCAGGGTGGTGCAGGGACAGGCCACCTTCGACCTGGTGGTGCGCTACGCCCCGGCGGTGCGCGACAACATCGACAGCATCAGGTCCACATTGATCACCACCCCGTCCGGGGCGCGCCTGCCGCTCTCGGCCCTGGCCGACATCGAGAACGACCGGGGTCCCTATTTCATCAACCGGGAAAACGTGCAGCGCAAGATCGTGGTCATGGCCAACGTCGCCGGGCGCGACCTGAAGGGCGTGGTCGAGGAGATGCAGGTGAAGGTGGCGCGGGAGATCAAGCTGCCGGCGGGCTACCACATCGAGTTCGGCGGTCAGTTCGAATCGGCGGCCGAGGCCTCACGCACCCTGCTGCTGCTCGGCTCCGCCGTGGTGGCGGGCATCTTCCTGCTGCTCTTCGTCGCCTTCCATTCGGTGCGCGATGCCTTCATCGTCATGCTCAACCTGCCGCTGGCGATCATCGGCGGCGTGGCGGGCGTGTACGCGGCGGGCGGGGTCGTCACCCTGGCCTCGATCATCGGCTTCATCACCCTGTTCGGCATCGCCACCCGCAACGGCGTGATGATGATCGCCCATATCCACCACCTGGTGGAGCACGACGAGGTCAGGGACGCCCGCGAGGCCGTCAGGCGCGGCGCCGAGGAGCGGCTGATCCCAATCCTGATGACCGCACTGGCCGCAGGCCTGGCCCTGGTGCCCCTGGCCCTCTCGGGCGGCCAGCCGGGCAGCGAGATCCAGTCGCCCATGGCCATCGTCATCCTGTTCGGCCTGGCCAGCTCCACCCTGCTCAACATGATCGTGGTGCCCGCGCTCTATCTGCGCTTTGGGGCCGTGCGGGGGATGCTGGAGGCGAATGACGGGGGTTGAAGGGCCTGTTCCGCCGGTCAACCGGAGCATTTGCCTGGCTTCGGCGGGAAGATGGCGGCCAGGGCCTCCCACTGGTGCAGGCTGAGCCCCAGAACGATACAGGCGGTGCCGAGCCAGACCCGCCCGCTCACGGCCTCGCCGTTGAGCAGGCTGCCGAGCAGCAGCGCCAGCACGGGGGTGATGAGGGTGATGAGGGCCACCTTGCCGGTCTCCATGTGCTTGATGATGTAGTAGTAGAGCGCGAAGCCGAGCACCGAGCCGAACAGGCCCAGGTAGAGGATGGCCGCCTCGGCGCGCAGGGGCATCTGGGCCGGGATATGGCCGTCCGTCAGCCACCAGACCAGCGTGAACAGGGGCAGCGACACCAGCATGGCGCCAGCGGTGGTGGCCAGCGCCGGGCTGTCGTCGTCGATGCGCTTGATCCAGACCAGGCTGGCCGAATAGATCGCCACCCCCGCCAGCAAGGCCGCGACCCCCGCAGCCGCGCGGATGCCGCCCATCTCCCGGCTGTCGCCGAAGATCGCCGCCAGCCCCGCCAATCCCAAAAGCATGCCGGCGAGTTTAGGCGGGGTCAGCGCCTTCTCCTCCAGCCAGCGCATGGCCATGAGGCCGGTCACCAGCGGCGACAGGCCAAACAGCACCGAAACCAGGCCGGAATGGATGTACTGGGAGCCCCAGTAGGTCAGGGTCATGGCGCCGAAGAGACCCAGGCCGCTGGCCAGATAGCTCATGCGGGCGCGGCGGTGCAAGGGCAAGCCAATCCGCCACAGGGCCATGATCAAACCGGCGACGGCAAGTCCGATGGCCATACGCGACGCCACCGCGAAGGCGAATCCCACCCCCTGGGCGCTCCACTTGATGGCCAACGGCGTGGTGGACCAGATCAGAATGATCGTGAGATAGGCAGCGGGGAGGGGCATCATTTCGGTATTGGGGCGGATGGTGAAGCGGGGTGGATAAACGCAACGCCTCTCAGTATCCCGCAGACAAAAAAACGGCTTACATTGCTGTAAGCCGTTTTTGGTTTGGCGTCCCCTAGGGGGTTCGAACCCCTGTTACCGCCGTGAAATAGCTTTGTCATACACGTAATAGGCCTAAAGTGGATATCCATAACTAATTGATTTTGTCGATTAATACAAATTTATGTCCCATACCGTCCATGGCAATTCCGGCGCATCAGTTACCCGCCGATTGGAGGTCGCCATGGCAAGCTCGGTCAGAAGCAACCCCCTCGAAACCCGGACCAACCGTCTCAAGCTGGCGAATCGGGACACGCTTTACTTCGTGACGGTCGGCGAGGGACTGGCTCTGGGGTACCAGTGCACGGTCAAGGGCAACGGCACTTGGCAGGCCAGGCTGTGGACCGGCGATAAGTATGTGAAGCACACTCTCAGTGAGGCGGACGACTTCATGGAAGCGGATGGCGACAACATCCTGACCTTCTTCCAGGCGCAGGGCAAAGCAACCGTGTATGCCAATGAGGCCCGCAAACCCGAATTGCCCAAGGGCAAGCCGGTCACCTTGGGCGCGGCCACTACCGCCTATCTGGCCTGGTACAAGGAATACCGCACTTCTCCATCCGGCCATGAACGCAAGGTCTGTTCCTAAGTTGGAAGTGGTAGTAGCCATCGAGTGGATTGCTTGCCGCGCAGCCATTGTCCCTGACGTGATCCTGACGTATCCGGACCAGTCGGCGTTTCCGTATGTAAAACACCAGCAGAGCAAGCAAGAGAGCGCAGACGGCGAGGTAAATGCTTTCTACAGGAATGGGGAGGTTCATCGCATTGCCTATCGGATTGGGTGAAGGTGAGCACCTACAGGGCTTTTGAGCCATCATCCTAGCGATGCCGAGGCTTCAAGTATACCTTGTCTGCATAGCAATCTGCGTTACAATCACAATACATCGCACAACACTGCATCCATGGCACCCAAGAAAACCGCCCTCCTCAATCTACGCATTGATCCCTTCGTGAAAGAGGCGTTGCGTGAGGCGGCGCTGCGTGATCAGCGCAGTATTGCCAACATGTTGGAGGTGCTTATCCGGCGCCACTGTAATGATGTCGGTATTTCTATTCCCGAGCAGGGTTCATTATTCAAGGAGATGGAAGAGGATGAACGAGAAGACACTTCGCGCATTGATTGAGGCCGGTGCGGTCAAGCGGGTGCGCATCATCGCCTGCGGTGCCCTGTTTCATGTCGAGGCAGACACCCCGACCGGGACCACCACTGCGCATACCCTGAAAGGCAGCGTAAAGACCTGGAGTTCTCTGGACTCCAGCGCCAAGTGGGTCCGCTCGCTGGGGATTGGCATGGCCCAAATCGATATCAGTCAATGGCAGCCTGGACAGCGGGAATTGGGGCTGTAGTCCCCTCCTTGGTCTAGCCAGGGTATTGCACGCCCATCTTGGCCACCTATTCTATCGGCACCGGGCCACCCTGGCGGGAAGCAACCCAGATTATTTCTCTATCCTCCATCATCGGACATTTTCTCGGAGAGGGGCGAGAGGGGAGACTAACCAAATATTCGAGAGATTCTTGGTTGGCTGGATGCCGCCCTTGGTCTTGATACGAATATGAATGACAATCTATATCCTTCTTTGCGACAACTCCTTGTCACGTATGCGCACTTTCTGGATGCGGTCGGTTGAGTTCGTGACTTCCTCCAACATTGCTACGACATTAGCAATGGTTGGTCGAACGCGGCATATCAATCGAGCAAGAACGGCCACTTCTCCAAATTGCTTCGGCAAACCAGGAGTACGCCTTCACGGGCAGCTTTGTCGGCAACCGTTTGCCCAAATGCAACCGCATTGGTGACTGCAATGAGGCCTGGATTCTTCAGCGAGTATGACGTCTTCGCCTTCAGCAAATCGGCGATCGCCTTGTCCGGCGGTGTGGAACACTGGGTGTGCTTGCACTGAATGATGTAGGGGCGACCGGAAATGCGATGGTAAGCCACGCCATCGGCACCGTAATCGTGACTCTTTGGCGTCTTGCTGACCTTGTGCCCAACATCCTTTAGCCGACCGAGCACCCACTGCTCGAATTGAATCGGCTCCATGGCATCAATGCCGTCCATGTCGAAGGTGTAAGCCGAATCCGAGCCAACGGTCTGCTCGAACAGGTGCTTGGTGTCGTCCGGACTGGTCGGAGGCATCAGCATCTCGCGGCTGAGCTGCCGCTTGCGATCCAGAAGGGCATGAAGCCGACGGTCGAAACTCTGATCCGGATACGCCGGATGGAGCGCCTGCGGGTAATAGACATGAACCTCGCGGGTCTGGCCAATGCGATAACAACGGTCGGTGCATTGGTCCTCCACCGCAGGATTCCACCAGCGGGACAGATGAATGACGTGATTGGCGGCGGTCAACGTCAGGCCGACGCCACCCGCACGGGGAGAAAGGATGATGACATCGAAGCCTTTGCCTGCATTTTGGAATGCGTTGACACGGTCCTGCCTCTTGGGACCGGTCACCGTACCGTTGATGAGCATGGGCAAGGACTTAAGTTTGTATCGACGCTGGAGTAGCCCCGCGAGATAAGGCTGCATTTCCTGGGATTCGAGGAAGATCAGCGCCTTTTCCCCTTTGCTGGCAATGGCATCGAGAACTCCCAAAGCCAGCCTGAACCGTGCCGACAGGTCGACGTAGTTGTCGTCGGTGGCGGAACTGGGGTGGAGCGGGTGGAGGGAGATCGACCTGAGGCGATGCAGGGCTTCGAGAATCTTGCTGCCCCCACCGCCCGCCCGAGCCGCCTTCACTGCCTCGTCGTATGCTTCCGCTTGGGCTGGCGACATCAACTGTTCCAGTGGGTGCTCGATTTTTTCGGGCAACCCCTTCAAGCGATCGGCCTTCATCCGCCGCATCATGACCTGTGGCGCCGACGGAGATGGCTCCGTCAGAGTGGCTTTGAGTTGCCGGAGGTCCTCGGGGTTCTCCTCCTTCTCGTAGATGCGGCTGAACGTGGCCAAATCCTTGAGCAGGCCAGGCTGGATGGTATCCATGAGGCACCACAGATCCGCCAGCCTGTTCTCGATGGGCGTACCGGTGAGGCCGATGATGAAGTCGGTATTCAGTGCTTTCGATGCGTGGGTCATGACGGTGCCCGGCACCTTGACCTTCTGCATTTCATCGAAGACGACCGCCGCGTATCGAATGGAACAGAAGCTGTGCTGGTAGTCCCTGAGAGTCTCGTAAGTCGTCAGAATCCAATCGGCCCTGGACAATCTGGCCGCATCCAAGGTTGCCTGCCCAATTTCAATCTCTCGCCCTTTGCGGCTGCGAATATCGGCAAGCCCAGACCCAAAGGCTCGAAGGACATCACCCAGACCAGGGAGATGCAAATGTTGGTCATGCTCTTGTTCCCAATTTTTCAGAAGGCCCGTTGGGGCAACGATCAGGATTGGAGCAGACCTCGGGCGCCCAAGATCCATGCCCTCCCGTAACCATGCCAGGAAGGCAAGCGCCTGAAGTGTCTTGCCCAACCCCATGTCGTCTGCCAGCAGCACACCGGGCTGTCCCGAGGTCCAGGCTTCTTGCAGCCACGCCAGCCCTTCTTCCTGATGCGCCTTTAGCGCGGTCTTCAGGCGTGTCGGAATTCCCTTAACCGGGGCGGCGGGACGAGAAACACGGACCCGCTGATATCCCACCTCAGAGAGATTGTCGTCAATCTCCAGCACATATTGGCCGCCACCAACAGCTGGGCCGTGGTCGAACGCGACGCTATCTTCCGCAAGCCCAATCAACGAGTCGGCTCCGGGAGCGGGTTTGACCTCCCCCATCAATGAGACGAGCGTCGACAGGGTGTCTGACGTGGCCGGAACGTCGATACCATTCCAGTTCACCGATGGCTTACCCTCGGTGATCGCGGATTCGATGGCGGCTTGAAGGTCTGGCACTTGTTCGGGCTCAAGCGCCATCGTTTGGCCCCCAACCTGGATGCCGAAGGATTCCGGCAACCAGCTATCCTTGCTCTTCTTTATCCAGGGCAGAACTTTGGGCTGCCAAATACCAACATCCCGAACCCTCTCCGAAAATTCCGCCGTTTCAAGGAAGACCGCCTCGAGTACGTCATCAGGAAAATCATCTGCAAGTGCCTTGGAGATAAAGGATCGAGGATTCCGGACGAACTCCTTCCGTATCTCCTGGGGCGCCCTCTGGGCCTTTCTGACCACGCCAAGTGCTTTGCGAACAGGCTCATCCAGAACAACATACCAGCCTGCGCCAAGCGCATAATTGGCGCGGCACTCGGTGGCCTCGGGAAATCGCTTCCGAGCGAACAGTTCCTGCTGGGCTGGGGGCAAAAGCCCCTCAACCTCATGCGGCATCTCGTCGTCCCCCTCGGCCGCAGCCGTTGTCAGGTCTGGGCCGAAAAGAACTGGATCGAATGTAAAACCGTCGGCTCCACTGTGTAGCGCCAACGAAAAGCTGGCCGCATGGGCAACTCTGGTGCTTCCCAGATAGCCATCGACCTGGATGGATTTTCCGCTCTCCTCGGGCAGGAGGCCCCTCATCCTTGCCCAAGCCCGGAAACGACCATCCAAGTCATCCGGTGGGGCTGCGTTGAATGCATCGGCGGCTTCAACAATTCCATAGAGAGGTTCTGGAATGCGGAAAATCTTGGTTCCGACTTTCAGTGAAGCCCCCTCCTTGCGGACACCTGGGACTGGTTGTCCGTTGGTCTGGAGCCATGTGGCTTTGAAGCGGAATTCGGGGCGGTCAATGGTACCGACGTGCTGGAGATCAAGAAGGAAAGGCGGCGACGGTGGTGCCGATATTGAACGCGCGGTCCCAACATCAAGGGCGGCAACGATGTGATGAGGGACAAGAACGGCATCGCCCGCAACGGCGGCACTATTCTCGTCATCAACCCAGGCGAGAAGCTGCGAAACCCCAGGAAGAAGGGGCTCCGATGCAGCCTCCGCCCATTCAGAAATCGTGACCGATTGGGCGGCACCAAGCACAGGATGACGCAGGAGGCGGAAGGCGAATCCGTTTGATTGGACCTCGCAGGAAAGCGCGACCTTCGCCATCAACGTCTCCATCCCTCGGGCATATAGCTCTTCTCGGATAGGGAAATGCCCGTGCGTGTGCGGATATAGGTGGCGACCTGTCGCTGCCACGTTCCATAGTTGCTGCCGTGGTGGACTTGTCCATCGTTATCGGAACCACGAACCACGTCGCGTCTCGAGTACCTATTCAAATAAAGCTTTGGACTTGATGCATTCCCGTCCAGCCAAATGTGGCACTTACCATTATGGCTCCAATCGGCAATGGTCAGTTTGCCAACTTTCATCAAAAGAACGGAATGATCAGATTGAACCTGATTGCCTTTTTCCAAGGCTCCGTAAGACTGCGTTTTTCCAAAAGCACGCCTTGCATAGTCCTGAGCATTCGGCCCAAAGAGCACCCAGGCGTCATTGATCACGTCGGCGTTGTAATAGGCCAGCCAGAAGGCGCGACGAAACCGCCACATGTGTTCCTGTGCCACTTGATCGACCACCTCGAAAAATTGCTCCAGGGCCACGCCGGTAAGCCATTTTCGAAGGACAGCAACCGCTTCATCCGGGACACCAACCCATTCCTTAGCATTGATTGGAAGGCGGGGATCTTTTAGGTGGCCAAGAAGGAAAGCCGATATCTTTTCTTTGATGTCTTCGGTAGGACCGCGTTCTGCCCACGGCATTAGAAGTGCAGTAGCCAGGGCCGCTCGATGGGATGGATAGAGCAAGCTTCCATCCGCTACGCTCCATGCCAAGACAGCATCAAAAAGTGCGGCGTTGGGCACCTTTTGTGAAAGCGTCTCACGCATTCGATTCACTGCTCGAAGCCACGCGTGTGCAGCCATCCCTCCGGACATCCGCCCGCCGCCCATGCCGAGTGAATCGAGGACACTTCGCGGATCCGCCTTCGACGCCAAGCATGCGTCCGCAACCCTATGGGGCGCTTCGTCAGGGGCAAACAGACGGTAACGGTCATGACGGTCAGCCCACGCCCAATCAAACTGCCGCACGGCTCCTTCAAGCTCTTGCGCCACACGGCGGATAGCTGGCTTGGAGGGATCAAACTCCTTCAGGTAAGCGAGGATCAATCCCTGATAGGCGGTACGCTTGCGGCGAGATCGAAACTGATTGATCAAGCGGTCGAGGAACCCAGCTTCCTCTGCGAGTGGCCTTTCGCCACTGAATGAGACCCAAACCGCAGATTTCCATTCGCGGAAAGAGATGTCGCCCCAACTGCCGCTGGAAAGCGCTGCCCGAATACGACGAACCAGCGCTTCGGCATCCATCCCGGAGAGTTGCTTCCCTCCGGTGCCGAACACTTTCGCCAATTCATCCTCTTCAGCAGCGACCTTGGGGAGGTCTGGCAACTTGGGTAAGACTGGCAGTCGTGCGGCAGAGAGAGACTCTCGAAGGGTCATTTGCGACCTTCGCCTTTTGTGAGGCTTTCTTTGATCCTTAATAGCTCTTCCGTATTCGGGGTTGCCATGAGGAACCGTAGATCGATCCGTCGATTTGAGGAACGCGCATCCTCGCTGTCTTCCTTGCGGACGGGGCGGTTTTCCGCATAGCCGCTGACCCCAAGAATTCGTTGACGGCCGTCATTGTCCACAAGAGCCAGCGCCGGAGCGTGTTGGACAATAGCATTGAATGTCTCGATAGCTCGGGCAGCCGAGAGGTCCCAGTTGGATTTGATGCCGTTATTCATCTTGCCGACGATGGGGCGGTCGTCGGTGTGACCCTCGATGAATACGGCCTCAAGCCGCCCGCCATGGGAAGGCGGGCACGAAGAAGAGGAATTGGCCGGAGCGTTGGCATAGCAAGGAAGCACTTTGGCCATAACCTCGGCCAGCCGCTTCAGAGCGTCGCGCCCCTTCTCGGTTAAAAGAAATTCGCCTCGCGGAAAGAGTAGCTCTTCAGGCAGACGGAGAACGCCATTTTCCGGATCGATGATCACCTTTACGCCAAGCTTCTCCATCTGATTCTTGATGTCTTCCAGCATTTCCCTGCGTGTCTCGTTCGCCTGAGTAAGAGCGCTGGTGGTTTGATCGAACTTGTCTTCTTGTTCACGCAGGTTCAGAGCAAAGGCCATGAGCATAATAATGAAAATGAAGAGCATGCCAACCATCAGGTCGGTCATGGATACGAAATAGCTCTCCTCCTCGACCGCGTGCATACCATTGTTCGGATGGGCCATGGCTCAGCCTCCCTTTAGACGCCAGCGCGGGCCATCTTATCTGCGGCCTCCGCAAGCTCTTCCACTGTCTCCCTAAGCCCCTCAATGCCGCCATGCAAGAGCTTCAGTGAATTCCCAAAGTGACCATCAATTTTTTGAACATATTCGACAACGCGACCATGGTAAGCATCTGTTCCCTGCTGAATTCGTCCGAAAGCAGCAGATAGATCTTCATCCACCTTCTCGAAGCGCTGGCGATAGCTTTCCCAACTTTGCTGGACGAGTTGAGCCCCATCGCGGATCGTCCTCGCAACCTCGGAGAGTTGATCATGCGACTGCTTGACGGCTTGCGATGTGGCTTCAATTTGTTGGGCGGCGCGCGAAAAGCGGTCTGCGGTCTGCGCTATAGGTGCTCCGGCCTCACGAAGATGCCCCAGGGACTGGTCCAATCCCATCATAACCTCCCGCAAACGGACAACCGAACCGTCGAAACCGTCAATCTGGGCCTTCATGCGCCCATCAAGTGCATGAAGTGTGCTTTCAAGTCCTTTGATCTGTGCGGCAAAGGGAACGACAACGTCACTGAAACGCTGAGTTGCCTCGTCCACACGCATGGCAAGAGTTTCACCCGCACGGTCAACCGCCCCCCTGACCCCCTCGGCGGACGCCGAAAGTTGTCCGTTCCACTGACTGGCAGCATCCGCTAGGCCGCCTTGGAACTGTTTGGCGATAGCGGCAATGGCAGTCCCAAGTTCCTCGGAAACTTTCTCGGCATCCGTTCGCAGCGACTGTGATGCGCCGTCGAGTATTTTCTCAAGGCGCGAGGCTGACTCTGCAACACTCGTTTCCATCGACCGCGCTGCGCCACCAATGAGATTTTCCAAACGCTCGGCAGACTTTTCAATGCGGTCGCCGAAGCTTCCCCCGCTCTGACCAAGACCAGAAATCATCGTCCCGAGGGTTCCCTGGAGATTGGACAGCGTCTGAGCCAATGCGGTCATCTCAGTTCCCGCAGCGCCTTGAATGCTGCTCTTGAACTCGCCGACCATCTGGTGCATGGCGTCCTGATTTACTTCACCAAAATTCTTGGCCATGCCGTCAATGGCCGACACCATCGGCTCTACTGCCTTGCAGATCACGGACCCGAGAGAATCGTTCAGGCGCATTTCCAGTGCCTTGGCCACCTCGACGGCGAAATCCGTGTTGAAACGCTCAAGTTGGACCGTCTGCTTCTTCAGTTCATCGACCTGCTGAACTGCCAGCCATTCGGGGGTGACCGAGGTCATCCGCTGTTCCAGGAGCACGCACAGGCGATCAAAGTAGAGCTGAACCCGAAGGGTCAGCAATTTGACGAAGAACGAAAGCAGGATGGATGAGCCGAGGCCCGCAATCGACGTGGCAAACTTGAAGGTCGCGGCGGTCAACAGGTTTCCAAGCGATTCCTTCGCCTGTTTCACATCGCCAGCAACACCTTCACTTGCGAAGTAAATCGCGGCGACCAAGCCAAGGAAGGTAAACAGCAAGCCAACGCCCACAAAATAGTTGGGAATTGCTTGGTAAAAAGACAGGTTGAGCTCACTGGCGACGCAGCCAACGTTAAGATAGGCCGACGGACGGGCTGTGTTTCGGATCGCTCCAGGCTCGTTCGGCTGCGGAAGGATCAGGGTCTCTTTGAACTCCTCCCAGCCGTGTTTCAACATCCGCTCCCCGGTAATGACTTCATCGATCCGAGCGAAGTCATTATTGAAGGCGTCATGGTCGGGGGTTGCGCGGAGTTGCTTCTTCACCCGGCGAAGTCAGTTATAAAAAGGAAAAAAAGAAGGGGACCCTCGTAGTTCGGAGCCCAAGTGCTTGACTTGAGATTGTATCCACCGAGAAGTTGGAGGTATCCCCATGAACAAGCGTAGATATCGTAGCGTT
>Ga0208863_1000220_pt1 | contig 71031 bp, 75 predicted proteins | sample RifOxyD3_FD_184040 | JGI IMG/M metagenome (GOLD analysis project Ga0208863, IMG submission 184040) | Soil microbial communities from Rifle, Colorado - Rifle Oxygen_injection D3 (SPAdes) | ecosystem: Environmental > Terrestrial > Deep subsurface > Rock core/Sediment | place: Rifle, Colorado... | reverse complement strand
TGCGGGGCAAGTGGGCCATTTGCCGCCGAATCAGCCCCCGGTGATACTGCCGCGCAACCCGGGCATTGGTTTCACACCGCCGCCGGTGATCCCCAAGCTTGACGAGAAGAAGAAGACCACGAGCAGTATCAGCACGCAAGAGCAAGGCACGCCGACCACCACAGATCAGCCAGCCTCAGGCAAGCCCAAAGAGGGCGCCGCTGCGACAGCGTCACAGACTGACTCAGGCACAGACCAGAGCAGCACAGATACCAACACAGATACCGCGACCGAAGGGGAATGTTCGGTCCAGTAGCGGTGCAATGTGTCGTATGCCATGAAAGACAGTGGGCTTTCTGTACGGCGGCGCTGTGTACGTTAAGGAAGCGTGTTACCTTTCGCAGCAGATCCTGGTAGTTCGCAGACCGGCGTCAAAAAATTTCATATTCGTTTAAACGTCCGCTTTGAGCGGCTTGGTAAAGGGTAATCAACATGGCAGGTTTGCAAGCCGGCGCTCCAGCGCCACAAAACATCACGGTGCACAGCCAGTCGCGTGTGCTCGAAATTGATTTTTCTGACGGTTCGAAGTTCCGCATCCCTTTTGAGCTGATGCGGGTGTATTCGCCCTCGGCCGAGGTGGCTGGCCACGGGCCGGGTCAAGAGGTGCTGCAAACCGGCAAGCGCGACGTGACACTCAGCGGCCTGGAACCGGTGGGCAATTACGCTGTTCAGCCGTCATTTTCAGATGGGCACGATACGGGCATATTTTCCTGGGACTACTTGTATTTTTTGGGTTCCCAACAGAACCAGTTGTGGGCGGACTACAACGCACGCCTGATTGCTGCGGGGGTGGACCGTGATGCGCCCATGCCAGAGAAGGCAGGCAGCAGTTGCGCTAGCCATTAAGGCGTTTTCAAGTCACATTGCGATTCAATTATGAGCACCACACATTTCGGTTTCAAAAGCGTAGAAGAGGCTGAAAAGGCCAGCCATGTCAAAGGCGTTTTTGACTCTGTTGCCCCCAAATACGATGTTATGAACGACCTGATGTCGATGGGTCTGCATCGCATCTGGAAAGCCTACACGGTCACCGTGGCCAATGTGCACGAGGGTGACAAGGTGCTTGACATTGCTGGCGGCACGGGTGACCTGGCCTTGGCGTTTGCCGGTAAGGTGGGCAAAAGCGGTCAGGTGGTACATACTGACATCAATGAAGCCATGCTGCGCACAGGGCGTGAGCGCCTGATCAATGCCGGTGTGGTATTGCCTACGCTGGTGTGTGATGCAGAAAAACTCCCGTTTCCAGACAATCATTTCAATCTTGTTACTGTTGCTTTTGGCTTGCGCAACATGACCCACAAGGACGTGGCGCTGGCTGAGATGAACCGGGTGCTCAAGCCCGGTGGCAAGTTGCTGGTGCTGGAGTTTTCCAAAGTGGCCAAACCGCTGGAAAAGGCTTACGACTGGTATTCGTTCAAGGTGCTGCCCAAGCTGGGTCAATGGGTGGCTGGGGACGCCTCCAGCTACCAGTATCTGGCCGAGTCGATTCGCATGCACCCCAGCCAGGAAGAGCTCAAATCCCTGATGAAAGCTAATGGCTTTGGCCATGTCGATTACCACAATCTAACGGGTGGTCTGGTAGCCTTGCATGTCGGGATCAAATGTTGAAGGCAATCAACGTCCAGACGCACTGACTATTTTTTATGAGTTCAAGAATTTTGGAGATGGTATGAAACGATGGCTTTCCGTGGTGACAATGTGTCTGGTTTTGGTAGCTGGCCATGCTGATGCAGCCAAGCGCTTTGGCGGTGGTCTGTCCTTTGGCAAGCAGTCAAGCAATGTGACGCAGCGCCAGGCAGCGCCCGCGCCAACGCAGGCGGCTGCCACCAAATCCCCTGCAGCCGCCACCCCTGCTGCTGCGGCTCCCAAGAAGCCTTGGGGTGCCATGTTGGGTGGTTTGGCTGCTGGCCTGGGTCTGGCCTGGTTGGCCAGTTCGCTGGGTATGGGCGAGGCCATGGGGCAAATATTGATGTTTGCCTTGCTGGCCATGGTGGTTATGGCCGCCGTCACCTGGTTTATGCGACGTAAAAATCAGGGTGCGCAGCCTGCTGCCTCGCCGTTTGCGTTCCAGGGTGCTGGTGCTGCCGGCGCAACGCCCGTGCCGGCCAGTTACCGTCCGGAAAATGTGGGTAACGATGCTTCGGCTCGGCCTTGGGAGCGCAATACAGCAGCTTTTGACAGCACGTCGCTGGGGAGTGCTGCACCTGCTGCATCGGGGTCGATGATCGGTTCCGGCTTGTCTGGCTCGCAGACTTGGGGCATTCCGGAAGGTTTTGATTCCGAGGGTTTCCTCAAGGCTGCAAAAGCCAATTTTGTGTCGCTGCAGGCGGCTTGGGACAAATCTGACATTCCGGCCCTGCGCGTCATGATGACGGACACCATGCTCAAGGAAATCCAGGCGCAACTGGCTGAGCGCGAAGCGCACACGGGTGGCCCGGGCAACCAGACTGAGGTGGTCATGATCGAGGCGCATTTGCTCGGTATTGAAGACCTGGGAGACGAATACATGGCTAGTGTCGAATTTACCGGCATGATCCGCGAAGAGCCTTCGGCAGGGCCGAGCCCGTTCCGGGAAGTCTGGAACATGATCAAGCCAAAAAGTGGCCGCAGTGGCTGGTTGGTGGCCGGGGTTCAAGCCCTTCAGTAAATAAAAGCTTCCCATTTCAGGGAATAATGGGGTCTATGGCAACACAGACCCCTTTTTCTTTTTTGGAGAGTTTTGTAGAAAAACTCCCACTCCCCAAACTCGCACCGCCTGCCTGGGCCGTTAATGAGGCACAGCGCCGCATAGTGTTGCTGCTCAACCATGTGTTGATGCAAGAGAGTGAGGCCATGGCACGTCTGGCGCGCCAAAAAGACAGCATCATGCTGGTGCAATGGCGTACTTTTTACTTCAAGCTCATTGCCACGCCAGCTGGCTTGCTCGACCTGGCTGCTCCCGAGGCCAAGCCCGATTTGGTGTTGACGGTGACCGATGAGTCGCCGCTGGCGCTGGCGCAGGCGGTCTTCAAGGGCGAAAAGCCCGCCGTCCGCATCGAGGGCGATGTGCAGCTGGCAGCCGAAGTCAACTGGTTGACAGAGCATGTGCGATGGGATATGGAAGAAGACCTGGCGCGCATCATTGGCGACGTGCCAGCGCACACGCTCAGTCAGATGGCCCAGGCCATGAGCACCAACTTGCGTGAGTTTTTGGCCAAAGCAGCAGCGTTCGCGCCGGGCAAGTCGGCCAAATGACCAATATTTTCCGAGGTGCCTTCATCCTTTGGGTGATGTTGCGCAACGGCCTAGATGAGCTGGCCCTGAACAGCTTCAAGAAGCCCTGGTTGTTGCGTTTGACACGAATTCTGACGCTGGGTCGCAAACTTGACGCGCCTCGGGGTCAGCGTATTCGTCAAACTCTGGAGAGTCTGGGGCCGATCTTTGTTAAATTTGGTCAGGTCCTGTCGACACGGCGTGATTTGCTGCCGGTGGATATTGCCGATGAACTGGCGCTGTTACAAGACCGAGTGCCCCCGTTTTCAAGCGAAGTGGCTATTGGCATCATCGAACGCGCTTTTAAAAAATCGGTTGATGATATTTTTGTGTCTTTTGAGCGCCAGCCGGTGGCCAGTGCCTCCATTGCCCAGGTCCATTTTGCCGTGCTCAAGGACAGGCAGGGCCTGGCGCGCGAAGTGGCTGTCAAGGTGTTGCGCCCCGGTATGTTGTCGGTCATTAACAAAGACCTGGCGCTGTTGCGCATGATGGCGGGCTGGGTGGAAAGCTTGTCGGACGACGGCAAACGACTCAAGCCACGCGAGGTTGTGGCTGAGTTTGACAAATACCTGCACGATGAACTCGACCTCGTGCGCGAGGCCTCCAGCGCAGCGCAATTGCGGCGCAACATGGCCGACCTTGATCTGGTCCTGATCCCTGAAATGTATTGGGATTACTGCATGCCTGAGGTAATTGTGATGGAGCGCATGAAAGGTGCGCCGATCAACCAGGTAGAGCGTTTGCGTGCGGCGGGTGTCGACATTCCAAAGTTGGCCCGTGATGGGGTTACCATCTTTTTTACCCAGGTGTTTCGCGACGGCTTCTTTCATGCCGATATGCACCCCGGCAATATTCAGGTCAGTCTGGAACCCGCCACCTTTGGTCGTTACATTTCGCTCGACTTTGGTATTGTGGGTACCTTGACTGAAGGCGATAAAGAATACTTGGCGCAAAACTTCATTGCATTTTTTCGCCGCGACTACAAACGCGTGGCCGAGTTGCACATCGAATCGGGTTGGGTGCCAGCCGCCACCCGTGTGGACGAACTGGAAGCGGCGGTGCGCGCTGTCTGCGAGCCCTATTTTGACCGGCCGCTCAAGGAGCTGTCGCTGGGCATGATTCTGATGCGCCTGTTTCAAACCTCGCGCCGGTTTCACGTCGAGATTCAGCCGCAGTTGGTGCTACTGCAAAAAACTCTGCTCAACATTGAAGGCCTGGGTCGCCAACTGGACCCTGATCTGGACTTGTGGCACACCGCCAAACCATTTCTTGAAAAATGGATGCTGGAACAAATTGGCCCGAAGAAATTGATGAAGGAGCTGCGCAACGAAGCACCGCGCTACGCCAAAATGCTGCCCGAGCTGCCGCGCCTGTTGTTCGATTTTTTGCAGCAGTCACACGCCAAGACCAACGTGCATGAACTGCAGGCGCTGTTGGCCGAGCAAAAGCGCACCAATAGTTTGCTGCAAGCCATTGTGTATGGCGGCGTTGGCTTTGTGTTGGGCCTGATCGTGATGCAAGTCCTGGTGCGCGTGCGGGTTTTTTAGTCGGAAGTACCTGTAGCGCGGGTGCGATTCAAAGTGTTGGGCTGGCGGCGGATTCCGAGGCGTTAACAGATGGCTTACACGCACGGCACGGCGATAGGGTCATGCGCATGCGGTTTTGGAGCGAAATCACGCGCGATGGTGCCGAAATGTACGCAGCACGCGTTCTGCGCGCGCCTGTCGCTCCAAAGCCCGGTCACATGACCCAATCACGATGCCTCAAGGTAGTTCAACCGCACATCAGTTTGAATCGCACCCCTGTGGCGCGGGGTGCTAAGGCGCGACTTTATAATGATAGGCTTTGCGACTCACACACAGATCTGATTACCATGCCAATTTATGCCTACAAATGCAATGCCTGCGGCTTTGCCCAGGACGTATTGCAAAAAATGTCCGATCCGGTGCTGACCGTGTGCCCCACGTGCGGCCAGGCCAGCTATGCCAAACAACTCACAGCGGCAGGTTTTCAGCTTAAAGGCTCGGGCTGGTACGCCACTGACTTCAAGGGCGGCGGCGCTGCGTCGGCGGCTGCAGCAACGGCGACAGCTGCACCCGCTGCAGCTGACGCTCCTGCTAGCGCTGCCCCAGCAACCAAAGTAGAGGCTGCGCCAACTACGGGGTCCTGCGGCGGCGGTTGTGCTTGCCACAGTTAAGTCTCATTCACTCGAAAGTTTTTGTGCCATTTAAAAAATACCTGTTGACGGGGTTGTTGGTCTGGCTGCCCACGGCCATTACCTTTGCCGTGCTGTTGTGGTTGATGGACTTGCTGGATGGCATTTTTGTTGGCATGCTGACCGTGTTACAGGCCATGCTGCCAGAAAATTTGACGGCGACCCTGGAGTACTTCAAGCATATCCCAGGGCTCGGCGTGATCCTGGTCTTTGGTGGCCTGTTGCTCACCGGCGCGCTGGTGACCAATGTGGCGGGGCGCTGGTGGCTGGTGCAGTGGCACCGCATCCAGACCAAGATTCCGGTGTTCAAGACCATCTACACCAGCGTCAAGAAAGTTTCTGACACGCTGTTTTCCAGCAATGGCAATGCCTTTCGCACGGCACTGCTGGTGCAGTACCCGCGCCAGGGCGCCTGGACCATTGCGTTTCAGACCGGTGCGCCGGGGGGTGAGGTAGCCCAACACCTGGGTCCGGATTTTGTCAGTGTGTATGTGCCCACCACACCCAACCCCACCAGTGGTTTTTTCCTGATGGTGCCGCGCAGCGATGTGATTGAACTCAGTATGAGTGTGGATGAGGCGCTGACCTACGTTATTTCGATGGGTTCGGTGGCACCCGCAGCACCGGCAGTTTTACCTCAATAATTTTTTTGAAAACCCTGCCACTTCCGATAAGTGGCTTTAGAAAGCAGTTTTATGGCGATGCGCTCTCATTATTGTGGATTGGTCACTGAGGCCCTGATGGGCCAAACCGTGACCCTGTGTGGTTGGGTCAACCGTCGGCGTGACCACGGCGGTGTGATTTTTGTTGATGTGCGTGACCGCGAAGGTTATGTGCAGGTGGTTTGCGACCCTGACCGCGCCGAGATGTTTGGTGTAGCCGAAGACCTGCGCAACGAGTTTTGCATTCAAGTCAAAGGGCTGGTGCGGGCGCGCCCGGATGGCACAGTCAACGCCAACCTCAAAAGCGGCAAGATCGAAGTGTTGTGTCACGAGCTCAAGGTGCTCAATCCGTCGGTCACGCCACCGTTTCAGTTGGACGAAGAAAATCTCAGCGAAACCACGCGCCTGACGCACCGGGTGCTGGACCTGCGTCGCCCTTACATGCAAAACAACCTGATGCTGCGCTACCGCGTGACCATGGAGGTGCGCAAGTTCCTCGATGCCAATGGGTTTGTCGACATTGAAACACCCATGCTGACCAAGAGCACGCCTGAAGGCGCGCGTGACTACCTGGTGCCCAGCCGGGTCCATGACGGCCACTTTTTTGCGCTGCCACAGAGCCCGCAGTTGTTCAAGCAGTTGCTGATGGTGGCAGGTTTTGACCGCTACTACCAGATCACCAAATGCTTTCGCGACGAAGACCTGCGCGCTGACCGGCAGCCTGAATTTACCCAGATCGATATTGAAACCTCGTTCATGGAAGAAGAAGACATTCGGGGCATGTTCCAGGGCATGATCAAGACTGTGTTCCAGAACACGCTTGGTGTGGATCTGGGCGAGTTCCCGGTCATGAGCTACCAGGAAGCGGCACACCGTTATGGCTCGGACAAGCCCGATTTGCGCGTCAAGCTTGAATTCACCGAACTCACCGACGTGATGGCCGATGTGGATTTCAAGGTTTTTTCCACCCCTGCTACCACCAAGGGTGGCCGCGTGGTGGCGCTGTGTGTGCCGGGTGGCGCCGAAATCACCCGCGGTGAAATTGACAACTACGGTGAATTCGTCAAGATTTACGGTGCCAAGGGCCTGGCCTGGATCAAGGTCAATGATGTGACCAAGGGGCGAGAAGGTCTGCAAAGTCCGGTGGTCAAAAACCTGCACGATGCGGCACTCGCTGAAATCCTGAAACGCACCGGTGCCAAGAATGGTGACCTGCTGTTTTTTGGTGCCGACAAGGAAAAAATTGTCAATGACGCCATTGGTGCGCTGCGTATCAAGATTGGTCACAGTGCCTTTGGCAAGAAAAACGGCCTGTTCGAAGACCGCTGGGCACCGTTGTGGGTGGTGGACTTCCCGATGTTCGAGCACGACGAAGAGTCCGACCGCTGGATGGCCGTGCACCACCCGTTCACCGCGCCCAAGGACGGCCATGAAGATTACATGGTGACGGCACCCGAGAAGTGCATCTCCAAGGGCTACGACATGGTTCTCAACGGCTGGGAAATGGGGGGTGGTTCGGTCCGTATCCACCGTGCCGATGTGCAGAAAAAGGTGTTTGATGCGCTCAAGATTTCATCCGAAGAAGCGCAGCAGAAGTTTGGCTTCCTGCTCGATGCGCTGCAATACGGCGCGCCGCCCCATGGTGGCCTAGCCTTTGGCCTGGACCGTATTGTCACGCTGATGACAGGCGCCGAATCGATTCGTGACGTGATCGCTTTCCCCAAAACCCAGCGCGCCCAGTGTCTGTTGACGCAAGCCCCTAGCCCGGTCGACGAAAAGCAGTTGCGCGAGTTACACATTCGCCTGCGCACGCCTGAGGTGGTGAAAGCGAGTTAAGTTTGCTGATATCGGTTTGATGCAAAATGAAAGGGCGCCAACTTGGCGCCCTTATTAATTGGAATCATTGTTTTTCCGTGGCTGCAACTTCTCACACCTTCAAAATCCCCCAGTCGGTCCTGGTCGTCATTCACACCCCGGCGCTTGAGGTGCTGTTGATCAAACGTGCCGATGCCGATGATTTCTGGCAATCCATCACCGGTAGCAAAGACAGTCTGGAAGAATCATTTGTAGAAACCGCGCGTCGCGAGGTGATGGAAGAAACCGGCATCGACTGCAGCCCGAGTTCGCTGCTGGCGGGCCAGTTGCAGGACTGGGATCTTGAAAATGTGTATGAAATTTATCCCCGCTGGCGCCATCGTTATGCTTACGGGGTGACGCACAACACCGAGCATTTGTTTGGCTTACAAGTGTCGGCAGGCACCCCGGTGCACCTGAGCCCGCGTGAGCACACCGCTTACCAGTGGCTGCCCTGGCGCGAAGCGGCAGCCATCTGTTTTTCACCGTCCAATGCCGAGGCCTGTTTGTTGTTGCCCCGTTTTGCAGCAAACTCAAGGTGCTGATGAACATCATCCGGGTCGCTACCTATAACATCCACAAAGGCGTGCAAGGCCTGGGGCCGGCGCGTCGCCTGGAAATCCACAATTTGGGCCTGGCGGTCGAGTCGCTCGATGCCGACGTGGTGTGCCTGCAGGAGGTACGGCACAGCAACCGGCTGGAGGCGAAACGTTTTCCACGTTGGCCCGAGCTGGCACAAGCTGAATTTTTGGCGCCGCAAGGCTACGAGGCGGTGTACCGCACCAACGCCATCACACGTCATGGCGAGCATGGCAATGCCTTGCTGTCACGCTGGCCGGTGCTGGGCCATCAGCACGAAGATATGTCGGACCACCGTCTGGAGCAGCGCGGGTTTTTGCATGTGTCGCTTGATGTCCATGGGCAAATGGTGCACGTGCTGGTGGTGCACCTGGGGCTGGTCAAGGCCAGCCGGGCGCGCCAGGTGGCGCAGCTGCAAAGGTATATCCAGCGTGAAATTCCTGCATCGGCACCCTTGTTGGTGGCGGGCGACTTCAATGATTGGGGTACCACGGTACAGCTGGCACTGGCGCAAACAGGCTTGCACGCCTGGGCCGAGTCCGTGCCCACTTTTCCGTCGCGTTTGCCTCTGGCGCAACTCGATTACGTGTTTGCCCGTGGCCTCAAACCGCTGGGTTTGATGGTGCCGCGGGGGCGCATTTGGTGGCGTATGTCTGACCATTTGCCCTTGATCGCCGAATTTGCCTTGCCAGTGACCTGATTCGCAACATGTTTGTCGCCGGTCATGAGGTCGATTTGTTGCAGGGTTCGCAGGAGTTTTTTCCGGCGTTGGTGCAGGCTATTGACCACAGCGTGCAAGAGGTACGCTTGGAGACCTATATTTTTAGCGTGACAGCTTCGGGCGCTTTGGTGGCAGAGGCGCTGGAGCGTGCAGCACAACGTGGTGTCAAGGTGTTTGTGGTGATGGACGGGGCTGGCACCGACAGCCTGGACCCGCAATGGACCAGCCGTTTTTTGGCGGCTGGTGTGGCCTGGCGTATTTTTTCTCCTCTCGGTCGTACCGGTTATTTGATACCGAGCCGCTGGCGTCGTTTGCACCGCAAATTGTGTGTGATCGATGGTCGCGTGGCCTTTTGTGGCGGCATCAATGTGCTGGACGATTTTTATGATCCCAATCATGGCAGTCTGACTGCGCCCCGGTTTGACTTTGCGGTGCGCGTGACCGGTCCGCTGGTTGAATCAGCGCACGCCGCCCTGGTGCAGTTCTGGTGGCGTTTGCAGGCCACGCGTATTGTGCGTCAGGGTGACCTGGCTGCGGCCTGGCAAGCCCTGCATGAGGCCAACAAGGCTGAACCAGACGATGCGCCCGACGCTAACCATGTGTCCGCGGCGAGTGCGATAGCGCAAACCCGGGCCGCCTTGATTTTGCGTGACAACCTGCGGCATCGCACCCGCATTGAGCGGGCCTATCGCCAGGCGATTGGCGAGGCGCAACACGACATCATCATTGCCAATGCCTACTTTCTGCCGGGCCGCAAAATCCGCAAGGGCCTGGTGCATGCGGCACAGCGTGGCGTGCGGGTACGCTTGTTGTTGCAAGGGCGTTATGAATACTTCATGCAGTTCCATGCGGCGCGTAGGGTGTATGGCGAATTGCTGGCCGCCGGGGTCGAAATCACTGAATACCACCTGAGTTTTTTGCATGCCAAGGTCGCTGTGATTGATGGCCATTGGGCCACCGTGGGCTCGTCCAATCTCGATCCCTTGAGTTTGCTGCTGGCACGCGAGGCCAATGTGGTGGTCGAGGATGTGGAGTTTGCACAGAATCTACTGGCACGCCTGGAGCACGCCATACATGTGGCGGGTACCCGGGTGGACCCGGCGGACTATGCCAACCGACCTTTCATTCAGCGCCTGCTGGACCGAGCCGCCTATGTGGTCATGCGGGTGTTGTTGTTTGTGTATGGAAAACGCTATTGAATAAATAGCTATAAGATCAATAATAACAAGCTATTCAGTTGAATAACCTTGTTATAAAAAGACTGCTAACATCGATTCATATTCAATCACAGCTTGCTCAACCCATGAATTCAGCTCCCGTCGAAGAAGGCACACCGGTCTCTGTCAAAATCCGTGAACGCGTCCTGGCCGCGCGCAAGCGCTTCCATGCCAATGACAACATTGCAGACTTTATCCAGCCCGGCGAGATTGAATTGCTGTTGGATGAAGTGGAAGACAAGATGAAAGGCGTACTGGCCAGCCTGGTGATTGACACCGAGCATGACCATAACACCGACGACACCGCGCGCCGCGTGGCCAAAATGTACCTCAAGGAGGTGTTTCAAGGCCGTTATGTCAAGGCGCCGCCAATTACCGAGTTTCCCAATGCCGAGCACCTCAACGAGCTGATGATTGTGGGTCCCATCACCGTGCGCAGCGCCTGCAGCCATCATTTTTGCCCGATCATGGGGAAGATCTGGATCGGTGTGCTGCCCAACGAACACACCAATGTGATCGGCTTGTCCAAATATGCCCGGCTGGCCGAATGGGTCATGGGCCGTCCGCAAATCCAGGAAGAGGCGGTGGTGCAACTGGCCGATCTGATTCAGCAAAAAACCCAGCCCGACGGCTTGGCCATCGTGATGGAAGCCACGCACTTTTGCATGGGCTGGCGCGGTGTCAAGGACGTTGACAGTAAGATGATTAACTCGGTGATGCGCGGTAGTTTCCTGAAAGACGCCAATTTGCGTCGTGAATTTTTGGCTTTGATTCCCCAGAAAGGTTAACCATGTTGGTTCGTTTGTTGTATGCCAGCCGGGCCTTGGACACCAGCCCCGACGCCATTGAGTCGATCCTGCACCAGTCGCGTGACCACAACCCGAGCACCGGGGTGACCGGCGTCTTGTGCTACGGCGGCGGTATTTTTTTGCAGGCCCTTGAAGGTGGCCGTATGGCGATCAGTGAACTGTATGGGCACATCCAGCGTGACCCGCGTCACAAAGACGTGGTGCTGCTGCAATATGAAGAAATATCCGAACGCCGGTTTTCCGGCTGGACCATGGGCGAGGTCAACATGAATCGCATCAACGCGGCCATCTTGCTCAAATACGCCGAAAAAACCGAACTCGATCCCTATTCTGTCTCTGGCAGTGTCTCCATGGCCCTGCTCGAAGAGCTGATGGCCACCGCGTCCATTATTGGTCGCGTTTGATCCGTGTCTGCCAGCGTCCTGCTGGGTTGTGACTTTTCCAGCGCACCGACACCTAGGAAAACCATTGTTTTAGCGATCGGGGAACTGCATCATGAGCGCGTGCAGCTCGCCAGATTAACGCGTTTTGCTTCGCTGCCAGCTTTTTCAGACTGGCTCAAACAAGGCAAAAGCTGGGTTGGTGTATTTGATTTGCCGTTTGGGCTACCGCGCGAGCTAGTGCAAACACTGGGCTGGCCGACCGACTGGGACGCCTGCTTGGCGCATTACGCAGCGCTGAGCCGGGACCAGATTCGCCAAGCATTTGCTGCTTTTTGCAATAACCGCCCGGTGGGTGGCAAATTTGCCCACCGGGCCACCGATGGTCCTGCCGGGTCGAGCCCAAGCATGAAATGGGTCAATCCGCCGGTAGCCTTCATGTTGCATGCCGGGGTGCCCTTGTTGCTGCAGGCCGGGGCCACGTTGCCAGGCTTGCATACGGGTGACCAGCCCCTGAAAATCGCGCTCGAGGGCTACCCCGGTTTGCTGGCGCGCGAGGTGTTGGGCCGGCGCAGTTACAAGGCGGATGACAAGGCGCGACAGACGTTCGACCGCCTGATTGCCCGTAAAGACCTGATCACTGCGTTGGAGCAGGGTAATACCCGGCTGGGTTTACGCCTCAAGCTGACCCATGCGCAGCGTGATGCACTGGCGGACGATGCCCGCGGTGACGCGCTGGACGCCGTGCTGTGCCTGATGCAGGCGGCCTGGGCGCAAACGCGGCATGACGCGGGTGATGCACGGTACGGTTTGCCACCCCATATGGACACGCTGGAAGGCTGGATCGTGAGCGCCTGATGACTGGCCTGCGGCAAAACCTCCTTGGTTTATGTTGGCTGCTGCCCGTCTGCGCGCTGGCCGAAGTCTGGATCGGTCGTGTGACCCATGTGTCCGATGGCGATACCCTGTGGGTTAAACCCGAGCATGGGTTTGCGCCGCGCAAGCTGCGTTTGCTGGGACTGGATGCGCCCGAGTTGTGCCAGGCGGGCGGTGCGGCGGCTCGCGCTGCGTTGCAAGCCCTGGTTGCCGACAAGCCGGTGCAGGTGAAGTCAAATTTTCAGGACACTTTTGGCCGTGACCTGGTCCATTTGCGCGTGGATGGCATTGATGTGGGTGCGGCTTTGGTCAGTTCCGGCCATGCCTGGTCAAGCCGCTGGCACAGCAGCCTTGGGCCTTATGCGGTGCAGGAGGCATCGGCAAGAGCAGCCAGGTTGGGCTTGTTTGCCGACCCGGCGCCCCTGCAGCCGCGCGACTTTCGCCAGCAGCACGGCCCTTGTCAGAGCGCGCGCTAAACGCTCAAACCTGGGCAGGCTCGGGTGTCGGGCTGCCGCACACTGGGCAGGCAACGTGGCGGCCGATGCGAACCTCGGTAAATTCCATGGCGCGGCCGTCCAGCATCAACAAGCGGCCGGTCAAGGGGCGCCCGGCACCGCTGATCAGCTTGAGTGCTTCCGCTGCCTGCATCGTACCAATGATGCCCACCAGCGGCGCAAAGACGCCCATGGTGGCGCAGCGGGTTTCTTCAAAGCTGACCTCGGGCGGGAACACACAGGCGTAGCATGGTGACTGGTCATCACGCGTGTCATAGACGCTGAGCTGACCGTCAAAACGGATGGCCGCACCTGAGACCAGAGGTTTTTTGTGCATCACGCAGGCCGCGTTGATGGCGTGCCGTGTGGCAAAGTTGTCGCAACAATCCAGTACCACGTCCGCTTGCGCCACCAGCTGGTTCAGCAGCGCGGCGTCGGCGCGCTGCTGAACTGCCGTGACCTGGACTCCTGGGTTGAGCTGGGCAATGGCCGCCTGGATGGATTGCACCTTGGGGCTGCCGACACGGTCCACCGTGTGTGCCACCTGACGTTGCAAATTGGTTATGTCCACCGTGTCGTGGTCCACCACGGTGATGTGTCCTACCCCTGCCGAGCCCAGATACAGCGCCACCGGTGAGCCCAGGCCGCCGGCGCCAATGATGAGCACATGCGCCGCCAGAATGCGTTCCTGGCCTTCGATTCCGACCTCGTTGAGCAGGATATGGCGCGAATAGCGCAGCAGCTCGTCATCGGTCATGCGTGCCCTTAGTTTTCTTTTGCAGCTTCGGGCCGCTCTACCAGGGTCTTGCTGACCATGACAGGCAGGCCCTTGAGCTGGTTCAGCGCCTGCATCAGGGGGAAGTCTTTGGCTGAGCCCAATTCGGGCAGTCTGCGCTCGGAGGCCGGTTTTTTCATTTCTTCTTCGAGTTTGATGCGGGCCTCTTCGCGGGATTTTTCACGCGATGCGTCCTTGACTTCATCACCCTGACCACTGGACAGGTGTTTTTCGAGGTCGGCCTCACGGGTGCGCAAGGCCGCAAAGAGGTTGCCGTCGGCGCTTTCGTCAATCATGACGTCAGGCACGATGCCCTTGGCCTGGATCGATTTGCCGCTGGGTGTGTAATAGCGGCTGGTGGTGAGCTTGAGGGCTGCGGTGGGGCAGTTGTCCATGCGAAAAGTCGAATCCAGGCAGACTGCCGTTTGCACCGACCCTTTGCCAAAGGTCTGGTTACCCAGCAGCTTGGCGCGTTGGTGGTCTTGCAGCGCACCGGCCACGATCTCGCTGGCCGAGGCCGAGCCCTCGTTGACCAGCACCACCAGCGGTACGGTCTTGAGCGCACCCCGCGTCACCTCATCCAGCCGTCTCAAAGGGTCGGCACCACCGCGGCGCTGGTAGTAGCGGGGCGAGGCTTTGTACACGAACTTGCTGTCCGCAAGTTGGCCATTGGCAGACACCACGGTCACGTTGTCGGGCAGAAAGGCCGCCGAAATGGCCACTGCAGCATCCAGATAACCGCCCGGATCGTTGCGCAAATCGAGTACCAATCCCTTGAGTGGCGGCTCCTGCTTGTAGAGCTCTTCCACCTTGCGCGCAAAGTCGGCTACGGTGCGCTCCTGGAACTGGCTGATGCGCACCCAGGCGTAGCCGGGCTCAATCAGCTTGGCTTTGACACTTTGGGTCTTGATTTCTTCACGCGTGATGGTGACCGGAAAGGTACGGTTTTCATCCTTGCGGAAGATGCTCAGCACCACCTTGGTATTGGGCTCGCCGCGCATGCGCTTGACGCCTTCGTTGAGTGTCATGCCTTTGACCGGGGTGTCGTCAATTTTGACAATCAGGTCATTGGGCTTGAGTCCGGCGCGGTCCGCGGGTGAGTCTTCAATCGGTGACACTACTTTGATGAGGCCGTCTTCCTGAGAAATTTCAATGCCGACGCCGACAAACTTGCCGGTTGTGCCTTCGTTGAAATCTTTCAGCGCTTTTTTGTCGAGGTATACCGAGTGTGGGTCGAGCCCGGCTACCATGCCGGCGATGGCATCGGTGATGAGCTTCTTTTCGTCCACGGGTTCAACATAATTGGTTTTGACCATGCCAAAGACGGCTGCCAATTGCTGCAGTTCTTCCAGTGGCAAGGGCGCCAGCGCGCCCCGCGCCACTGTCTGCAAAGACACGGTGGTCAGTGCGCCCGCGACCACGCCAACCGAGATCCAGCCAGCGACTTTTAATTTGTGACCCATTGTGTTTCCATGCCCTGTGAGCTGTTAAATATGCCCCGATTGGAGTGATGAACCCTTGCAGGGTTCCTTGCTATCGCAAAAAAATTACTGTCTTCCCTGGCCAGCAACCGCTTCCACTGCCTTGTTTGCCGCCTCGGCGCCGACCAGATAAGCGATTCTCCAGGTCCCAGGTGGATTCGCTGTGGCGAATTAAAACGAGTTTAAGCATTGTAAAAAAGGAATAAATGCAGGCGTCGAGGCAATGCTGCTGCTGCATTCTAAAATGCGCGGCTTGATGCAAGTCCCTCACCTAGGAAATTACCCGTGAAATTTATTCTTGATAACTGGATGTTGATCGCCGTTGCCCTGTCAGCGGCCACCATGTTGATGATGCCCATGATCAAAGGCGCCGGCCAGGGCGCCTTGACGCCGGATGGTGCGGTGCAACTGATCAACCGCGAAAAGGCCGTGTTGATCGACATTTGTGAACCCAACGAATTTGCTGCCGGTCACGCGATCGGCGCCAAAAACATCCCCATGGGCCAATTGGAGAGCAAGCTGCCCAGTACGGTCAAAAATAAAGCCCTGCCAGTGATTCTGGTTTGCCAGTCGGGTGCGCGCAGCAGCCGGGCTCTGGGCATTGCCAAAAAGCTGGGCTATGAGAATGTGCAGTCGCTGGCCGGTGGCCTGGGTGCCTGGCGCTCGGCTAACCTGCCGGTAGAAAAAGCCTGAAATCCGGAGCCAATCATGCAAGCCGTCAAGATGTACACCACCGCCGTTTGCCCTTACTGCATTCGCGCCAAACAACTCCTCAAAGCCCGTGGCGTCGACCACATTGAAGAAATCCGCATTGACCAGCTTCCCGTTGAGCGCGACCAGATGATGGCCGCAACCGGGCGGCGCACCGTGCCGCAAATTTTTATTGGCAGCACCCATGTCGGTGGCTGTGATGACCTGGTGGCCCTGGACGCCAAGGGTGGTTTGATGCCGCTGCTGCAGGCTGCCTGAGATAATTTACCCCATATTTTTCCTGCGCCGCTCGGGCGCGAAACCTCATTTTTTAACTGAAAGACTCTGATGGCTGAAACCCAAGACCCCATTTTTCAAATTCAACGCGTCTACCTCAAAGAGGCTTCGCTGGAGCAACCCAACTCGCCCGCGATTTTGCTCGAACAGGAACAGCCCACCGTGGATATTCAGCTGGGTGTCAACGCGTCTCCCGTGGCTGACGGGGTGTATGAAGTGATGGTGACCGCCACCGTGCAGACCAAAATCAAGGACAGAACCGTGTTTCTGGTCGAAGCGACACAGGCCGGCATTTTTGAGATTCGCAATTTGCCGCCAGAGCAAATGGGCCCGATCATGGGCATTGCCTGCCCGCAAATCGTTTATCCCTACTTGCGAGGCAACGTGGCTGACTTGATTCAACGTGGCGGCTTCCCGCCCGTACACCTGTCAGAAATCAACTTTCAGGCCATGTACGAGCAACAGCAGAGCGCGCAAGCGGCTCAGGCCGAGCCCACATTGGCACAATAATTTTGGCCTGTCGGCGTGTGCTTGCGGTCCTGGCCACTGCTTGAGTCGTGATGAAAATCATTGTATTAGGCGCTGGCGCCTGGGGAACCGCACTGGCCGCAAGCGCCAGTAGCCAACCAGGCAGACATGCCGTCACCCTGTGGGCGCGTGACGCCGGGCAGGTGGGTTTGCTGCAAATGCGGCATGAAAACCAGCGTTACCTTCCGGGGGTGCGTTTGCCGCCAGCGCTGGCTTTCAGTGCGGCGCCCTTGGAGGAACTCAAGGGCTTGACTGCTGATGCCGATCTGGTGGTGGTAGCGACGCCGATGGCCGCCTTGCGGACCATGCTGACGGTGTTGGCGTCCTGCGTGGCACCGGTGGCCTGGGTTTGCAAAGGTTTCGAAGCCCCGGTGGCCGGTGACATCGGTCTGTTAGGCCATGAAATCCAGGCTCAGGTGTCGCCCGGCTTGCAAGCCGGTGTGCTCAGTGGTCCCAGCTTTGCACTCGAGGTGGCGCGGGGTCAACCCACCGCGCTGGTGGCTGCCAGTGCACATGAATCGGTGCGACAGGCCCTGGTGGATGCTTTTCATAGCCCCATGCTACGGGTCTACGCCAGTGATGACATGGTCGGTGTCGAGGTGGGTGGCGCCGTTAAAAACGTGCTGGCCATTGCCACCGGCCTGTGTGATGGTCTGGGGCTGGGGCTCAATGCCCGTGCCGCGCTGATCACCCGGGGCTTGGCCGAGATGACCCGCCTCGGGTTGGCGTTGGGCGCCCAAGCCACCACCTTCATGGGTTTGAGTGGTTTGGGCGACCTGGTGCTGACCGCCACCGGCGACTTGTCGCGCAACCGGCAGGTGGGGTTGGCGCTGGCGCAGGGTCAGACGCTGGCACAAGCCACAGCCAAGCTGGGCCATGTGGCTGAAGGTGTGTACAGTGCCCGTACCGTGGTGCAGCGCGCTGCCCATCTGGGCGTGCAAATGCCAATTGCCCAGGCGGTGATGGCCTTGCTGGATGGTCTGTTGACGCCCCATCAGGCCGTAGCCGACCTGATGGGGCGCGAGCCAACAGTGGAGCAGCTTGACCTGGCCACTTGAAACTGTTTATGCAAAACTGGACACCATGAAATGATTGCTCATTCTGATTTCTCACCCACCTTTGTGATTGATTTGGCCAGTGCTGATGCGGCCCGGGCCCTGGCTGAAGACGTGGGTGCCGGCGACCTGACCGCTGGCCTGGTCGATCCAAAATTGCGTGCCCGAGCCCGCGTGGTCGCCCGCGAAAGTGCCGTGATCTGCGGCCAGCCTTGGGCCGAGGCCGCCTTGCGCCAGCTCGACCCCGCAGTTGAACTCACTTGGCATGTGCCTGAGGGACATCGCTGCAACGCTGACCAGGTGGTGCTGGAAATTCATGGCCAGGCACGCGCCCTGCTGACAGCCGAGCGCACCTCGCTGAATTTTTTACAACTGCTCAGCGCCGTGGCCACCAAAACCAGTGACTACGTGGAAGCCATTCGCGATGTGCCCGGGGTACGTGCCCGCATTGTCGACACCCGCAAGACGTTGCCCGGTTTGCGGTTGGCGCAAAAGTACGCCGTGCTGATGGGCGGCGGCGTTAACCATCGGCTGGGCTTGTATGACGCCGTGTTGATCAAGGAAAACCACATTGCCGCGGCTGGTGGCGTGAGCGCCGTGCTGCACAAAGCAGCGTTGGTGGCACCACAGGCCCGTTTTGTCGAGATCGAGATCGAAACCCTGGCACAGCTCAGTGAGGCGCTGGATGCGGGTGTTGGTATGGTCTTGCTCGACAACATGGGGCTGTCCCAGCTGCATGAGGCGGTGCAACTCAATGCCGGGCGCGCCATTCTGGAGGTGTCAGGCGGGGTCAACCTGTCGTCGGTGCGTGCCATTGCCTCCACCGGCGTTGATCGCATTTCAATTGGAACCTTGACAAAAGACATTAAGGCGGTTGATTTTTCGATGCGCTTTGCTACGGAGCCGCTATCAACGGCGAGCGTCTATGTTGCTATTTGAGGATCGGGAGGCAAGATGAACATGGCCATGAAAGAAGTCGACTACGAACATCCGCGAGCCGATGCCAGTGGCTCGGTTTGCGCCACCAAACACGCCTGGGCGCGGGTGCCGCAAGAGCCCGGCCCGTCAGAGCGTGCGGCCCTGAAAGAAAAAATTCGCCACCTGCTCAAGGAAAAAAACGCGGTCATGGTGTCGCATTATTACGTGCACCCCGACCTGCAGGATCTGGCCGAGCAGACCGGTGGCCTGGTCAGCGACTCGCTTGAGATGGCACGTTTTGGCCGTGATCATTCGGCGCGGACGCTGGTGGTATCCGGTGTGCGTTTCATGGGTGAAACGGCCAAAATTTTGTCGCCAGAAAAACGCGTGCTGATGCCTGACCTGGACGCCACTTGCTCGCTGGACCTGGGTTGCCCGGTAGGTGAATTCAGCGCTTTTTGTGACGCCCATCCCGACCGCACCGTGGTGGTGTATGCCAATACCAGTGCGGCGGTCAAGGCGCGCTCGGACTGGCTGGTGACTTCCAGTTGCGCACTTGACATCGTCAAGGCGCTTAAGGACAAAGGTCACAAAATCCTGTGGGCACCCGACCGGCATCTGGGTGCTTATATCCAGCGCGAAACCGGTGCCGACATGCTGATGTGGAACGGCGCATGCATCGTCCACAACGAATTCAAGGCTATCGAGCTGCAAAGCCTGATGCAACAGCATCCTGGCGCCAAGGTGCTGGTGCACCCCGAGTCACCCGCCGAAGTGGTGATGCTGGCTGACGCCGTGGGGTCTACCTCAGGCATCCTCAAGGCAGCCCATGAGATGGACGCGAAAGTGTTCATTGTGGCCACCGACAACGGCATGATGCACAAGCTGCGCACCCTTAATCCCGGTAAGCTGTTTCTGGAGGCCCCGACCTCAGGCAACAGCGCCACTTGCAAGAGCTGTGCCCATTGCCCCTGGATGGCCATGAACAGCTTGGCAGACGTGGCCCGTGTGCTGGAGTCTGGAGCTAATGAGGTGCAGGTTGACTCTGCCATCATCCCCCGGGCCCGGCTGCCGATTGACCGTATGTTGGCGTTTACCTCGGCGCTTAAAGGTGGTCATGATGCGGGTAGCCTGGTACCCAATATCGGGGCCGCCTGAGGCTATTGGTGTTCTGTAGGGCCGTTTGTAGGGTCGACTTCAGTCGACCTGGCGGGTTGAAACCCGCCCCACAAAGACAATGGTGGGTTTAACTCGCCCTACAAAGCGGGTAGCGTTACAGCCCTGCACCTGGTTTTGCAACTCGCCAAACCCTTCATTGGCGCTAGCATTCATGATTGAACCCTGTCTTGACTGCCACAATCCCGCTTCGTCAACGTCGCGACGCTGACACTGCAATGCCGCCCACGATCAGCACAAAGGCCAGCGCGTGGTAGAGATGTGGCACCTCCCCTAAAAAGGCGGCAGACAACACGGCGGTGAACAAGGGCGTCAGGTTGATAAAAAAACCGGCCACCGACGGTCCAGCACGTGCAACCCCGGCGCCATAGGCCCGGTAAGCAAGCAGGGCGGGGCCAATGGCAATGAACAGCAAGGCCAGCGCCAGACCCCAGCTCAACTCCAGCCGCCCCAAGCCTAATGACCATTCCGCGCCTGCCAACAGGCCCGACCAGACCAGCCCGAAGGCAATTTGCGCCAGCAAAAAGGCGGCCCAGTCCCGTTTGATCTCGTTCGGCTCGGTGGTTGGGTGGGCCAACATCCAGCTGTAATACGCCCAGGCGGCAGACGCCAGCAAGATGTAGACGTCACCCGGCACCAGACGCACCTGTAACAACACGTCCAACTGCCCCCGGCTCAACACCAGCAACACGCCGCTGATCGACATCAGCGCGCCCAGCCACTGTTTGCCCGAGATCCGGATGCCAAAAAACACGCGGCCCATCAGTAGCATCCAGACCGGCGTGCTGGCGCCCACCAGGGTCACGTTGATCGGGGTGGAGGTGTTGAGCGCCAGGTAAAGTAGTGCGTTGTAGCCGCCAATACTCAGCAGCCCCAGCACGGCAAAACGCTGCCAACTGGGCCACAGGCTGCTGCCCCGGCGCAGTACCGGCGCGGCCAGCGGCAACAACAGGACAAAGGCAATGGCCCAGCGCAGCAGGTTGAGCGTCATGGGCGAGGCCAGCGGGGCAACCAGGCGCCCCACCACGGCGTTGCCTGCCCAGAAGATGGGCGGCAGGGTCAGCAGCATGATGGTGCTGGGGCTGAGTTTGGCGTGCATAGGGCAAGACTGTAACAAGGCTTGGGGTAATGCCTGATGCCCTTGTGACAGCTTTTGCGGCCAAATCATGGCAACATCTTCCCAAAGCAACTTTTCAGGAATTCAGACAATGACAACAACTTCATCACGCGCCATTCGTATTGACCAACATGGCGGGCCTGAGCAGCTCAAACTGGTGACCGTCACCGTAGGTGAGCCCGGTCCCGGAGAGATTCGTATCCGTCACCATGCGGTGGGGCTCAATTTTATTGACGTCTACCAGCGCAGTGGGCTCTACCCCATGAGCTTGCCGCAACAGCTAGGCATGGAAGCCGCTGGCGTGGTGGAAGCGGTGGGCGAGGGCGTGACGCACCTGCAGGTGGGTGACCGCGCCGCCTACGCCAGCCAGCCACCGGGCAGCTACTGCGAGCTGCGCGTGATGCCGGCCAAGTGCGTCTGCAAGCTGCCCGACGCCATCTCTTTTGAGACTGGCGCGGCCATGATGCTCAAGGGCCTGACCGCGCAGTATTTGCTCAAAAAGACACAACCCCAGGGTGGTTTGCAGCCTGGCGACTTTGTGCTGTTTCACGCCGCAGCGGGTGGTGTTGGTCTGATTGCCTGCCAATGGGCCCGGGCCATGGGCCTGCAGCTGATCGGTACCGCAGGGTCGGATGCCAAATGTGCGCTGGCCAAAGCCAATGGCGCGGCGTTTGTCATCAACTACAGCACCGAGGAATTTTTGACGCGGGTCAAGGAAATCACCGGTGGCAAAGGTGTCAAGGTGGTTTATGACTCGGTGGGCAAGGACACCTGGGACAAGTCGCTCGACTGCCTGGCACCGTTTGGCCTGATGGCCAGTTTTGGCAATGCTTCGGGGCCGGTGGCGCCGTTTGCGCCCGGCATGCTCGGGCCGAAAGGCTCACTGTATCTGACCCGGCAAACCCTGTTCACCCACATCGCGACCCGCGAAAGTACCCAGGCCATGGCCGACGATTTGTTTGAAGCCGTGATCAGCGGCAAGGTGCAGATTCACATCGACCAACGCTACAAGCTGGAAGACGTGCAGCAGGCGCACCGCGACCTGGAGGCCCGCAAGACCACCGGTTGCAGCATTTTGACCTTGTAGGGCTTAACGCCCGCGCCGCACCCGCAGCAGTTCGTCCAGGATCAGGCAGGCGGCGCCGATGCTGATGGCGCTGTCAGCCACATTGAAGGCCGGAAAGTGCCAGCCGAGCCAGTGGAAGTCCAGAAAGTCCACCACATAGCCGTACAACACGCGGTCAATCACGTTGCCCACAGCGCCGCCCAGAATACTGGCGATGGCAAAGGCGAACAGTGTTTGACCGGCATGTTTTTTGAGCATCCACACCATCAACAAGGCAGCCCCAATGCCAATGGCGGTAAAGAACCAGCGCTGCCAGCCGCCAGCGCTGGCCAGAAAAGAGAAGGCAGCGCCGCTGTTGTGCACCCGCACAATGTTGAAGAATGTGGTCACCTGGGTGCTGTCACCCAACTGGTAATAGCCCATGATCAGCACTTTGGTGAACTGGTCGGCAATCAGCAGCAGCATGGCCCAGCCCAGCCAGGCCAGCAGGCTGACCCCGGCGGGAGTGAACGGTTTGCGCGCCATCAAGCCACCGTACGGGTTTCCCCCGTGCCAAACAGGTTGCTGGTGCAGCGGCCACACAGGGTCGGGTGGGCGCTGTCTGCGCCGACATCGTCACGGTAATGCCAGCAGCGCTCGCATTTGGTGTCGGTGGAGGGGCGGACCTGGATGGACAGGGCGTCACCCGCGTGCAGGTCCATGGCGGAGGTGATGAAAACAAACTTCAGGTCGTCACCCAGGCTGGCCAGTAGCGCGTGGTCAGCCGGGCCCACCGTTAACGCCACCTTGGCTTGCAGTGAAGAGCCCAACTGGCCGTCGGCACGCAGGACTTCAATTTCCTTGTTGACCGCGTCGCGAAGCTCGCGAACACGCACCCACTTGGCCAGTAGGCCGGCATCCGCCTCGGTCAGGGTCACATAGCAGTCCATGAAGATGGATTCGCGCGTGGCGGCGTGTGTCTTGCCCGCTGCGCCCAGCACGCCCCAAGCCTCTTCGGCGGTAAAACTCAAGAACGGCGCCATCCAGCGCAGCATGGCCTGGGTGATTTGCCACAACGCGGTTTGTGCACTGCGCCGTGCCAATGATTTGGGCGCGGTGGTGTAGAGCCGGTCTTTCAGCACGTCGAGGTAGAACGAACCCAGGTCTTCACTGCAATAAATCTGCAGCTTGGCCACCACCGGGTGGAATTCATAGACTTCAAAGTGCGCCAGGATGTCGGCTTGTAATTGTGCCGCACGGCTCAGTGCGTAGCGGTCGATTTCCAGCATTTGGTCCAGCGGCACGGTGTCCACAGCCGGGTCGAAGTCGTTGACATTGGCCAGCAAAAATTTGAGCGTGTTGCGGATGCGACGGTAGGTGTCGACCACCCGCGCCAGGATCTTGTCGTCGCCGGCAATGTCGCCCGAATAGTCGCTGGCCGCGACCCACAAGCGGATGATTTCGGCGCCAAGTTTCTTGCTGGTTTCTTGTGGGTCGACGCCGTTGCCGGCGCTTTTGCTCATCTTGTGGCCCTTGCTGTCCACGGTAAAACCGTGCGTCAGGATGCCTTTGTAGGGTGCGCGACCGTACATGGCGCAGGCGGTGAGCAGACTGGAGTGGAACCAGCCGCGGTGCTGGTCATGGCCCTCCAGGTACAGATCAGTCTCGGGGCCTTGCGTGTGGCCGCTGCCGGGGTGCGAGCCCTTGAGCACCGTGGTGTGGGTGGTGCCGGAGTCGAACCAGACTTCCAAAATGTCGCTGCTCTTGGTGTAGTGGGGCGCATCCATGGCGCAGCCCACGCGCGCCAGAATCTCCTCCGTGCTGGCCTTGCTCCAGGCCTCGATGCCACCGGCCTCGACCATGTCAGCGGCCAGGTCCAGAATCTCCATGGTGCGCGGGTGTAACTCGCCCGAGTCCTTGTGCAGAAAGAAGGGCAGCGGCACGCCCCAGCTGCGCTGGCGGCTGATGCACCAGTCGGGCCGGCCGGCAATCATGTCGCGCAGGCGCGCCTTGCCGTTTTCCGGGTAGAAAGCGGTTTCTTCAATGGCAGCGAGTGCAATCTTGCGCAGCGACTGGGGCGCCTTGTCTTTGGTGAAGACACCCTCACCATCGTCCATACGGATGAACCACTGCGCGGCTGCGCGGTAGATCACCGGCGTTTTGTGGCGCCAGCAATGCGGGTAACTGTGCACGATATCGCAGGTAGCAAACAGGCGGCCGGCATCGCGCAGGGTGTCGATGATGACCGGGCAAGCTTTCCAGATGTGCTGACCGCCAAACAGCGGGAAGTCAGCGGCATAAGCGCCGTTGCCTTGCACCGGGTTCAGGATGTCGTCATAGGCCATGCCATGTGCGACACAGCTGTTGAAGTCTTCCACGCCGTAGGCCGGTGCCGAGTGCACGATGCCGGTACCGTCAGACGCGCTGACGTAGTCGGCCAGGTAGATCGGGCTCAAGCGGTCAAAACCGGCATCAACGGCGCTGAGCGGGTGCTTGAAGTGGATGCCGCCCAGGGCTTTTCCATTGACTGTTGCGAGCACCGTGCCGGTCAGGCCAAAACGCTCCAGACAGGTGGTGACCAGGTCCTGGGCCAGCACCAGCAGGCCGCGTTCGGTGTCCACCAGGGCGTAGGTCAATTCGGGGTGGGCGTTGAGCGCCTGATTGGCCGGAATGGTCCAGGCAGTGGTGGTCCAGATGACGGCAAAAGCGTCTTTGGTAAGTGTTTCCAAGCCAAAGGCACCGGCCAGTTTGGCCGGTTCGGCGCATAAAAAGCCCACGTCAAGGGTCTGCGATTTCTTGTCGGCGTATTCAATCTCGAACTCGGCCAAGGACGAGCCGCAGTCAAAACACCAGTACACGGGTTTGAGGCCGCGGTAGACAAAACCGCGCTCGATCACGCGTTTGAAGGCGCGAATTTCGTCCGCCTCGTTCTTGAAGTCCATGGTACGGTAGGGATGGTCCCAGTCGCCCAGTACACCCAGGCGCTTGAAGTCTTCGCGTTGCAGGTCGATTTGCTCGGTGGCGTAGGCGCGGCTCTTGGCCTGCATGTCGTCACGCGCCAGTTTGCGGCCAAACTTTTTCTCAATCGCGTTTTCGATTGGCAGACCATGGCAGTCCCAGCCCGGGATGTAGGCCGCGTCGAGCCCCTTGAGCTGGCGTGCCTTGACGATCATGTCTTTCAGTATCTTGTTGACTGCGTGGCCCATGTGGATCTGGCCGTTGGCGTAGGGCGGACCGTCGTGCAACACAAATTTGGGGGCACCTTGGCGCGCATCACGCAGCTTTTGGTACAGGCCCTTGTCTTGCCATTCCTTGACCCACAGGGGTTCACGTTTGGGCAGGTCGCCGCGCATCGGAAACGGGGTGTCGGGCAGGTTCAGGGTGCTGCGGTAATCAGCTTTTCCGGCAGTGCCGACGGCATCAGGTGTCTTAGTGGTCATGGTGGCGCAAAGTAGCAAAGTAGGCACGGGCGTGCTCGCAGTCCTGACGGATGCCAGCGGTCAATGCAATCAGGGAGTCGTATTTGAGTTCGTCGTGCAGTTTGTGGAGAAGTTCCACGCGCACGATTTTACCGTAGGCCCCCTCAAGCCCCAGGTGATCAGGCCAGTCCAGGCAATGGGTTTCCAGCAGCACGCGCCCGCCATTCACATCGTTTGGGTCAAGCGACGGGCGAATGCCCAAATTGGCGACGCCCATCAAGGGGGTGTCGGCCAAGCCATGCACCAGCACCGCAAAGATGCCGCTGGCGGCCGGCTTCCAGTGGGAAAAGCGCTGGTTCAGGGTTTTGAAGCCCAGGCTGCGACCCAGTTTACGGCCATGCACGACATGGCCCGAGATGCGGTAGGGGTGACCCATCAAGCGGGTGGCATCGGCCATGCGGCCTTGGGACAGCGCCTCGCGCACGGCCGAGCTGGAAACCCGCAGGCCATGCACCTCGTAGCTGTTCATGCGGGCCACATCAAAGCCCTGCTTCAAGCCCGCGGCATCGAGCATGGCGTAGTCGCCGGTGCGGCGCTGGCCAAACCGAAAGTCGTCGCCAACCAGCACATATCTGGCGCCCAGCCCTTGTATCAAGACCTCGTTAATGAAGGCTTGCGGTGACAGGTTGGCCAGCCGTGCATCAAAAGGCAGCACCACCGTCTGGTCGACGCCGCTGTGGGCCAGATCAAGCAGCTTGTCGCGCAGGGTGCCCACACGGGCCGGTGCCAGCGACGGGTTGTGGGTGAGTGCGGCAAAAAAGTCGCGCGGATGTGGCTCGAAGGTCAGCGCGCAACTGGGCACACCGCGTTGCTGCGCTTCTCCCTTGAGCAAGGAGAGCATGGCCTGGTGACCGCGGTGTACGCCGTCAAAGTTGCCAATTGTCAAAGCGCACGCCGGCGCGATGTCTGGATGTTTGAAGCCCCGAAAAATCTTCATGATTTGTTATAGCTTTGATAGCGTTATGCGCATGTTCTCAAAGCGCTTGGAGTCAATTTGACATATAAAGGGAGTATATTGTGTCCGAGATGCTAGCCTGGAATGCTTTGCCGACATCATTTGTGCAGTAGCGCCAGGTTCGGATTGCGTACTTTTCAGGAGTCGTGTTTTGAAAGTCTTGAAGCTGTCAGCCCAGGGGTTGCCCCAATCGTGGATTTCGCTTGAACAAGCAGTCATCCACTACGCCGCCGAGGAAGTGCGCTGGGAAATGGGCGCTCAGGTGGCGGTGTTCCACGGCGGGCACAACGCCCGCACGGGCCAGCAATCGATCATCACCGTGTCCAGCATCATCGGCACCAAGGGTGTGCCTGGCATCAACCCGTTCGAGCTCAAACCCGGCCTGACCAACAGCAAACTGTTTGCCCGCGACCGCAAACTGTGTGCCTATTGCGGTGATCAGTTTGACGAACCTGATTTGACGCGCGAGCACATCATTCCGTTTGCGCAAAAAGGCGTCGACACCTGGATGAACGTGGTCACGGCCTGTCGCCCTTGCAACCACCGCAAAAGCCATCGTACGCCCGAGCAGGCGCACATGCCGCTGCTCTACACCCCTTACGTGCCCAGCCTGTGGGAAGACTTTATCTTGGGTAACCGCCGTATCCTGGCGGATCAAATGGAATTTTTGATGGCCCATGTGCCCAAGTCATCGCGTTTGATGACCTGATCAGCTTTTTCGGTGCGGTTCGGCGTGTGTGATTTTTTGTAGGTTGTTTTGTAGGTCAGACTTCAGTCTGACAACCCCGGCATGCGCCGGGCAAAGGGAGTAAAAAGATGAAAAAAAGGCAATTTTCTTGGCGCCTGACGCCCGTGTGTGTGCTGCTGGGCGGCGTCTGGGCGACCGGCGCCTGGGCAGCCTCTGCGCCCGTTGCGGCGCAAGCGCCCGCGCTGGCGGCGAATGCAGCCGCGCAGCCCGCGCTCATGCACGCCAAACTCTGGCCCTCTGGCCTGGACCCCAAGCCTTATTTGGTGAGTGAAAAACTCGACGGTGTGCGTGCCTTTTGGGACGGTCAGTACCTGCGCTTTCGCAGCGGTCTTCCGATTGCTGCCCCGGACTGGTTCACCGCTGGTCTTCCCAAAACACCACTCGATGGCGAGCTGTGGCTGGGCCGGGGCCGTTTTGACGAACTCTCCGGCACGGTACGTAAAAAGCTGCCGGTTGAGGCCGAATGGCGCCAGCTGCGCTACATGATCTTTGACCTGCCAGGTGCAACGGGTTCGTTTGCAGAACGTGCCCGACGCATCAATACACTGTTGACTGAGGCGCACCAGCCCTGGCTGCAGGCGGTGGCTCAAACACAGATTCCTAAGACAGCAGACTTGCAGGCATTGTTGAAACAGACGGTGAAAGAAGGCGGCGAAGGCCTGGTGCTGCACCGCGCCAATGCCTTGTGGTCGCCCGGACGCAGCGATGCGCTGCGCAAGCTCAAACCCATGCCAGACGAAGAGGCCCGCGTCATCGCGCATCTGCCGGGTAAGGGGCGCCATGCCGGGCGCATGGGGGCCTTGTTGCTGGTCTTGCCCGATGGCCAGCAGTTTGCCCTGGGCACGGGTTTCAGCGATGCCCAGCGCGCTGATCCGCCCCCGGTGGGCGCCGTCGTGACCTACCGTTACCGTGACCGCACACCCAGAGGGCTGCCCCGGTTTGCCTCGTTTTTACGGGTGCAGCCACAATAAGGCGCATGAGCAAAGCCTTTACCAAAGAAACAGACAACGAGGACGATGACGATGAGATTCGTCTGCCGCCCTTGCCCGCAGGGGGCAAAAACTACATCACGCCACTGGGATTTGCCACCCTGCGCCACGAGCTCAAGGACCTGATTGAAGTTGAGCGCCCCAAGATGGTGGAAATCGTGCACTGGGCCGCCAGCAATGGCGACCGCTCCGAAAACGGCGACTACCACTACGGCAAGAAACGCTTGCGAGAAATTGACCGCCGCATCCGGTTCTTGATCAAACGCCTTGAAATTGCTGAAGTGGCCGACCCGTCGCTGCACTTCGGCACGACCCGGGTCTTCTTTGGTGCCACCGTCACCTATGCCGATGCGCAGGGCGATTTGCGCACCGTGACGATCATGGGCATTGACGAAGCCAACAGCGCCCAGGGCGAAGTCAGCTGGATCTCGCCTATTGCACGCACGCTGCTGAAAGCCGAGGAGGGCGATGTGCTCAAACTGGTCATGCCGGACCGGGTGGAAGAGATCGAAGTCATCAAGGTGAGTTACCCGAGCCCCTAAGACGATGGCTTGCTGAACGACGGCTTTGTCATTCGCCGATCATTGACACGAGGAAAAATATCATGCTTGAAACCATTGCCGTTATCTTGGTCATCCTTTGGCTTCTGGGTTTGGTCACCTCATACACCGCGGGCGGGTTAATCCATGCCCTGCTGGTGATCGCGATCATGGTGATCCTGATTCGCGTGATTCTGTGGCCTGGTGCCCAACGTCTGCCCGGCTGGCTTGGCGATGCCTGAAGGCGTTTTTGACCTGGTGCACCGAACAAGCCGAATATGCGCCAGCAATGACCGGGGCGAACTCAGCCAAGACCAAAAAGGCGAGGGAGTCGCTGGGAAAGGCTGGCATCAAACAGATGCGCTAGTTGCCCGCATGGTTCGCCGCAGTTCCAAACGTATCGAACCCGGTGGCCGTCGCCTACCTTCAAGCCCTGCTGCTGACTGGCGCGAGGCCCGGGGAGGTGTTGGGCCTGCGCTGGGACGACATAAACACCAAGTGGCACGGGCTGACCATCCCCGACAAGGTAGAGGGTGAACGAGTGATTCCTTTGACCCCGTATGTCTCGCACCTGGTGCACACCCTGCCGCGCCGCAATGAGTGGGTGTTTTCCAGCGCCAGCAAAGACACCAAAGGGCAAACCCTGAGCATTCCGCGCAACCCACACAATCAAGCATGCGCCGTGGCTGGCATTGATGGCCTGACCCTGCACGGCCTGCGCCGTTCGTTCAAGTCCCTGACCAGTGGCTGGAAATATCCGCCGGGGTGGTGGCGCAACTGATGGGGCACAAACCCAGTGCGACCGCTGAAAAGCATTACACCGTTCGCCCACTCGACCTGCTTCGAGTACACCACGAAAAAATTGAGGTTTGGATTTTGGAGCAGGCCGGGGTGACGTTCGATTCCAAAGCCGCGCCGGGTGCGTTGCGGACCGTGACTTAAAGATGGAGCAAAAGGCAAACATTATTCAGCAAGAACATACAAAAACCTATATACATAAACTATGAAAGACATTGAATTTTGGGGCAGCTCACTGAGTGATTTGCGGGACTTCCCACAAACAGCAATGCGCGAGGCCGGGCACCAATTGGACAAGGTTCAAAAAGGATTGGAACCAAGCGATGTCAAGCCCATGCCGACCATAGGCGCGGGCGTCATGGAATTGCGAATTTGGGACGAGGCCGGAACATTTTGGGTGGTGTATGTTGCCAAATTTGAGGATGCTGTCTATGTGCTGCACTGTTTTCAGAAGAAAACCCAGCAAACAGCACAACGGGATATTGAGCTTGCACGCAAGCGATTCAAAGCACTGGTGAAGGAGACTAGCATGCGCGCGCGTTTCGAGCTCATGATGAACCTGACCGAGGTCATTCGTGAACGTGGCATGACACAGGGCGATGCTGCTACCTTGTTTGGCGTGACACAACCGCGTATGTCCGACCTGATGCGCGGAAAGATAAGCCTGTTTTCTCTCGACACCCTGATTGACATGGCAGCCACGGCTGGCATGTGCCCAACGGTCAAGGTATCCAAACCTAAGGCAATGCAGAGCAAACGTCCAAAACGAGCCGCCAAGCGTCAACTGGAAGCCGCGTAACAGTTTTGCCCCAGCTACCCGCTGGGTTTCTTACGCCTGATGGTTGCGTGACAGTCACGAAAGACCGCTAAACATGGGTGTTCGCTAGCGCTGGATTTTTGGGATTTGCCTACAGATTGCCTACACGGGCACAAAAGAGAAAGGGTTTGCTACTGTATTAATAGTTGCAAACCCTTGCTGGTATTGGTGGGAACTGAGAGATTCGAACTCTCGACCTACGGATTAAGAGTCCGCTGCTCTACCAGCTGAGCTAAGTTCCCTTTGGTTTCAGCGAAACAGCGTGTATTTCTTGAAGTGGCTGATTCTAGCAGAGCCGTTTCCGGGAAAATGACATGTTTACCTCTGACAAAGGCTCATAAAGTCGCCAAAAACAAATCACATCAGCAAATGCTCACCGGCGTTATCGCCGCCCAGGGTGACGTAATTGACCTTGCGGATGTCCATCAGTTTTTTGCCGCCTGAATAGCTGATGGAGCTTTGTACGTCCTGCTCCATTTCAATCAGCGTGCTGGCCAGCTTGCCCTTGATGGGTTCCAGAATGCGCTTGCCTTCCACGTGTTTGTATTCGCCCTTGTTGAAGTCGCTGGCTGAGCCGTAATATTCCTTGTAGAGCTTGCCATCCACCTCCACCGTCTGGCCCGGGCTTTCTTCGTGGCCGGCAAACAGCGAACCGATCATGACCATGGTGGCACCGAAGCGGATGCTTTTGGCAATGTCGCCGTGGTCGCGGATGCCGCCGTCGGCAATGATGGGTTTGGTGGCCACGCGGGCGCACCATTTGACCGCGCTCAGTTGCCAGCCGCCGGTGCCAAAGCCGGTTTTGAGCTTGGTGATGCAGACCTTGCCCGGGCCGATGCCGACCTTGGTGGCGTCAGCACCCCAGTTTTCCAGGTCGATCACCGCCTCGGGCGTGGCCACGTTACCGGCAATGATGAAGGTGCTGGGAATCTTTTCGCGCAGGTAGCCGATCATGTTTTTCACGCTGTCGGCATGGCCATGGGCGATGTCGATGGTGATGTATTCCGGTGCCAGGCCCAGCGCCACCAGCTGGTCAACGGCGTCGTAGTCGGGTTGCTTGACACCTAGTGAAATGGAGGCATACAGGCCCCGCGCCTTCATGGCTTTGACAAATTGCACGTTGTCCAGGTCGAAGCGGTGCATCACGTAAAAGTAGTTATTTTGCGCCAGCCAGATACAAATGTCCTCGCTCACCACGGTTTTCATATTGGCCGGTACCACGGGAATGCGAAAACGCCGTGGCCCCAATGCCACACTGGCATCACACTCAGAGCGGCTCTCCACCCGGCATTTGCGGGGCAGCAGCAAGATGTTGTCGTAGTCAAAAATTTCCATGGTCTGGCACCTGTTCAAAAAAAACCGGGCCACAATTGCTTGGGCCCGGTGCTTGATTCTATCGAGGTTTGGTGGCTTTCTACAATGCTTCCATGTTTTCAAACCTGACCCCTCCCAGCCCGCCAGATGCCGGCCTGCTGAACAACTTGAACCCCGAGCAACTGGCCGCCGTTACCTTGCCGGCTGAGCACGCACTGATTCTGGCCGGGGCCGGTTCCGGCAAAACCCGAGTGCTCACCACCCGCATTGCCTGGCTGCTGCAAACCGGCCAGGTGTCGCCCGGCGGCATTCTGGCGGTCACCTTCACCAACAAGGCGGCCAAGGAAATGATGACGCGCCTGGCAAGTATGTTGCCGCTCAATGTGCGCGGCATGTGGATTGGCACCTTTCACGGGCTCTGCAATCGGTTTTTGCGCGCCCACTACAAGCTGGCAAACTTGCCGCAAAGCTTTCAGATTCTGGACATGCAGGACCAGTTGTCGAGCATCAAGCGCCTGTACAAGCAATTCGGCATTGATGATGAGCGCTTTCCGCCCAAACCAATGCAGTGGTTCATTGGCGGTTGCAAAGAAGATGGCTTGCGCCCCAACATGGTTGAGGCGCGCGACGAAGAAACGCGCAAAAAAATCGAGATTTACCAGCTTTACGAAGAGCAGTGCCAGCGTGAAGGCGTGGTCGATTTTGGCGAGCTGATGCTGCGCAGTTATGAGCTGTTGCGCGACAACGACCCGATTCGGGAACATTACCAGCGCCGCTTCAAACACATTCTGATCGACGAGTTCCAGGACACCAACAAGTTGCAATACGCCTGGATCAAGATGCTGGCCGGCACTGGCGCCCACAGCACGGTAGATGGCGCGTTTCAGCCCACCGGCTGCGTCCTTGCGGTGGGGGATGACGACCAGAGCATTTATGCCTTTCGCGGCGCGCGCGTGGGCAATATGGCCGACTTTGTGCGCGAGTTTGAAGTGCAACATCAAATTAAGCTCGAAGAAAACTACCGTAGCGGCAGCAATATCCTGGACAGTGCCAACGCCCTGATCGGCCACAATAGCAAGCGCCTGGGCAAAACCCTGCGCACCGCCCAGGGTCCGGGTGAGCCGGTGCGGGTGTTTGAGGCCCCCAGCGACTTTGCCGAGGCCAAGTGGATGGTCGACGAGATGAAGCAACTGGTGCGTGACGGCTACGCGCGCAAGGAAATTGCGGTGCTGTACCGCTCCAATGCGCAAAGCCGGGTCATCGAGACCGCGCTCTTTAACGCGGGCATGCCCTACAAGGTTTATGGCGGCTTGCGTTTTTTTGAGCGCGCTGAAATCAAGAACGCACTGGCCTATCTGCGCTTGCTGGAGAATCCGCGCGACGACACCAGTTTTCTGCGTGCTGTCAATTTTCCGCCGCGCGGCATTGGCATGCGCAGCCTGGAGCAATTGCAGGATGTGGCGCGCGCCAGCGGCTGCTCACTCAGCGATGCGGTCAGTGGCCTCAGTGGCAAGGCGGGCACCAACATTGGTGCCTTTCTGGCGGGTATTGACGTGCTGCGCGAGCAGACCCAGGGCTTGAGCCTGCGCGAAACGATTGAACTCACGCTGGACCATAGCGGCTTGATTGGCCACTACAAGGCCGACCGCGAAGGCGCCGACCGGGTGGAGAATTTGGAGGAACTGGTCAACGCGGCCGAGAGTTTTGTCTCGATCGAGGGCTTTGGCCGTGATGCGGTGGCGCTGCCCGTGGACGAACTGGGCCAGCCGCTGACCCAGTCACCGGCGTCCCAGGGCTTGGACCTGAACCAGACGCTGCTCGATATCCCCGCGCCCGATGCCGAAACCGGTGAAACCCTGTCGCCGCTGGCAGCCTTTTTGACCCACGCGGCGCTGGAGGCCGGTGACAACCAGGCGCAGGCCGGGCAGGACGCCATTCAGCTCATGACAGTGCACGCCAGCAAGGGTCTGGAGTTTGACTGCGTGTTCATCACCGGCATCGAAGAAGGTTTGTTCCCGCACGAAAATTCCATGAACGACCGCGATGGCCTGGAGGAAGAACGCCGCCTGATGTATGTGGCCATCACCCGTGCTAGATCCCGCCTGGTGCTGAGCCATTCGCAAACCCGCATGCTGCACGGCCAGACGCGCTACAACCTGCGCAGCCGCTTTTTTGAAGAGCTGCCCGAAGAGGCGCTGAAATGGATCACGCCAAAGCATCCCGGCTTTGGCAAGTCAGACAGCTTTTCCGACGCCATGTATTCAGGCCATTCAAACGCTTATGGCAACCGGTCGGCAGGTCAGTTTGGCACGGATTATTCGCGCTTTTCAGCGTCCGCACCACCGCCTGTGGCGCAACCCAAGGCCGAGGCACAGACCAGCCTGCGCACCGGGCAAAAGGTGTTTCATGCCAAGTTTGGCGAAGGCGCCGTGTTGTCGCTGGAAGGCAAGGGCGACGATGCACGCGCGCAAATCAACTTTCCGCGTCACGGTGTCAAGTGGCTGGCGCTGTCAGTGGCCAAGCTCACGCCCGTGCCATGATTCATGGCGAATTGATGTCACGGCATTGACATCAATTCGCCATGAAGTCGTCATCCGGGTTTGCCATCATCATGCTGTTCAACAACGGAGTACAACATGAGAGATTTGCCCAACCCGACGTTTGCCTTGTCCCCGGTCGCGATGCCCAGGGGGTCACTTCATCGACCTGATACCGGCGGCCTGGCAGCGTTACTTTCCGCGCCCAAAGTCGAGCGCGCTCCATTGCAAGTGTCCTGGGCCCGCCACGCTGACGAAGTCCGGCAGGCCCAGCGTCTGAGGTACCGCGTCTTTGCCGATGAGATGGGCGCACGCCTGAGCACCACGCTGCCTGGCCACGACGTTGATCTGTTTGACAATTATTGCGAACACCTGTTGGTGCGCGATACAGCCAGCCAGGAAGTGGTGGGGACCTACCGGGTGCTGACCCCGGCCCAGGCCAAACGCGTGGGCGGCACCTACAGTGATACCGAATTTGACTTGGTACGTCTGCGCGCTTTGCGCGAACGCATGGTCGAACTCGGGCGCAGTTGTGTGCATCCGGACCATCGCCACGGAGGTGTCATCATGGCGCTGTGGGGTGCTCTGGCCGAATTCATGGTGCGCAACCAGTTGGACACCATGATTGGCTGCGCCAGTATTCCGATGTTGCACAACGGTGTGGTGGGTGGCGACGTGGCAGCCAGCATTTGGCAGCAGCTTAAAAGCACCCATCTTGCGCCGATCGAGTTTCATGTGCGGCCACGTCTGGCGCTGCCGGTGGAGCAGCTCGACAGCAGTTTGGCAGTGGAGCCACCGGCGCTGATCAAAGGCTACCTGCGCCTGGGTGCCAAGGTGCTCGGCGCACCCGCCTGGGACCCCGACTTCAACACCGCCGACCTGCCCATGCTCATGCGTATTGGCGACTTGCCTGCGCGTTACCGCAAGCATTTCCTGGGTGCCTGAAGTCAGGGGCGCTGTTTTAGGGACGAGACGATGTGAATTGCAACAGCCGGGTGACCTCGGCGTGTGCATCGGCCGCCCAGGTTTGCCGCTTGCGGCCCTCGCAATGTTGCGACTGACCAAAGTGCAGCACCACCCGTTGCCGCGGCGCTGTCAAGGTGCGCCAAACCGAACCCAATAAAGTATCGTCATCAATGTAGCAGGGTGCCAGACTGTGCTGGCCTGTGGCCGCATTTTCAAACCGCAGCGCCATGGGCTGCACCGCTGCGTTGGCCGAAATGGCGGCCTGGAACAGATTGGCATGAAATGGGAGCACCTGCAGGCCATTGCTGGTTGTCCCTTCCGGGAAGATGGCCAGCACCGCCCCTGAATCAGCGTGTAAATGTTCGGCCATCTGCGCTACCACACGCATGGCATCACGTCTGGAGCTACGGGTGATGAACAGGGTTCCTGTGGCACGGGTGAGCGAACCCACCAGCGGCCATTGGCCGACCTCGGACTTGGAGACAAAGCGGCATGGGCCGCTCGCCAGCAAGACCACAATGTCGAGCCAGGACACATGGTTGCCCACCAGCAGCAACGGGCCCTGCTGGGGCGGTTGCCCGATGACTTTTAGTTCGATGGCCAGCAGCGCAAGCGTTGACTGGGCCCAAGCCTGAATGCGTGCAGACTTTTGCGGCGATTGCCAGCGCGGAAAATGCAGCTTCACTACCACCAGGCCGTGCAGCAAGTGCAGGCCCAGCCGCCCAAGTCTGAAAATACCGATAAAACTATTGGTCATGGAAAAATCTTAGCGTGCTTTTGTGACGTGTGACGTGCAGGGGAGCCGAATCACAAATGACTTGGTGGTCAAACCGGCCCCGTGATTCACTGCGGTTGGTGGCGCGGTTACTTTATTTCAATGGTATTTGCTGCGATGCCAACACCGGCACGGCAGTGATGCTGTTTTTCGGACTGCCATCAATCAGTTTGTCCGAGTACACCAGATAGACCAGGGTATTGCGTTTGCTATCGACCATGCGCACCACGCGCACATGTTTGAACAGGAAAGACGTGCGGGCGTTGAACACTTCTTCTTGCTTGGCGATCTTGCCTTTGAAGCCAATCGGACCGATCTGGCGGCAAGCCACGGCAGCGTCAGATGTGTCTTCTGCCAAGCCCAACGCGCCTTTGTATCCGCCTGTTTTGGCGTGCGACAAATAGCAGGCTACGCCGTTCACGTCGGGGTCATCAAAAACTTCCACCACCACTTTGTCGTTGGGGCTCAATAGTTTGAATGTGGTGCTGACATCACCCACAGTTTCAGCAACGCAGCCCCACGAGGCGGATAGAACTGCCATGGCGACCAAAATTTTTCTCATCAATGTGCTTTCAAGTTTGTCAAAGTGACCCAGTCAAGGGGTTGGCGCATGCCTGCCCAGCCAAGTGTGAGTGGTTCAAGAAGGCGCTGATTGGGTAGGGCCGGCAAGGCCAAAATCTGCCTCTAGCGTGACGGCCGGGTAATGAAACCGCACCGGGCCATCCGGTCGTTCATTCACATACTGGAATACCAGCGGATCAGTGCTTGCGCGTACCTCAGGCACCGTGCCCTGGAACGCGACCTTGCCTTGGTCGAGGATGACCACATGGTCCGCAATTTCAAGGGTTTGTGTCAGTTCATGCGAGACAAAGATGCTGGTCAGTCCCATGGCGTCATTGAGCTCACGAATCAGGCGCGCGGCGACACGCAGCGAAATGGGGTCCAGACCTGAAAAAGGCTCGTCGTACATCACCAATTCCGGGTCCAGTGCAATGGCACGCGCGATGCCAATTCGCTTGGCCATGCCACCCGACACTTCACTGGGCATGAGGTGCCGCGCGTTGCGCAAACCCACGGCATTGAGCTTCATCAGGACAATGTCACGAATCAGTGACTCCGGCAAATCGGTATGTTCGCGCAATGGAAAGGCCACATTCTCAAACACACTCATGTCAGCAAACAAGGCGCCAAATTGAAACAACATGCCCATGCGTCGTCTCACGGCATAGAGTTGTGCTTGGTCCATGGGCCCCAAGTCTTGCCCGTCAAACAGCATTTGCCCCGACCAGGCGTGGCTCTGACCACCCATCAGGCGCAGCGTCGTGGTCTTGCCGCCACCCATTGGACCGATGAGCGCCGTGACCTTGCCTCGCGGGATGTGCAGGGACACGTCATCCAGCACGGCGCGCTCCGCGTAACCGAAGCTCAGGTGGCGAAATTCAACAAGTAATGGGTTGACAGTAGGTGGCATGAAAACTCAATCCGGACAGCGCCCGGCACTCAAATCATAGGGGATACAGGACAGCAAAGCATCTAATGGGACGTTCCGGATTTTGTGTCCCCAGTTTCTCATGAATTGAAGGACTTTAACCGCCAGCTGCAACGGTGCCATGCGCAGGCGTGGGTACCGTCTCAATTTGAGAATTTGTGGCTGTCCCCTTGTTCGACTAGGGTTATCCCTAGTCTGTTTTTTTTGCCAAACTCCAACAATAGCTATGCAACTGAATTCATAAGAAGAACGGCATTGCGGTCGTTCACCCAGTTTCATTTTTACCCACAGGAGACCTACACATGCAAAAGGTGTTGCACATCACCGCAGACAAATGCACTGGCTGTCTGCAGTGCGAAATGGCCTGTTCTTTCGAGAACTACGGCACCTTCGCCACCGCCAAATCACGCATCAAGGTGTTTAACTTTCACCATACCGGCAAGAAAGTACCCTACACCTGTACCCAGTGCGACGAGGCCTGGTGCCTGCACGCGTGCCCGGTTGAAGCCATCACGCTGGACAAGGCAACCGGCGCCAAAGTGGTCAACGAAGCCACCTGCGTGGGCTGCAAGGTCTGCACCATTGCCTGTCCGTTTGGCACCATCAACTACGTTCAGGAAACCGGCAAGGTGCAAAAGTGCGACCTTTGCGGTGGCGACCCGGCCTGCGCCGATGCCTGCCCCACTGGCGCCATCACCTTCATCGACGCCAACTGGACCGGCTTGGGCAAGATGGAACAGTGGGCAGATAAATTGGGTAACCAGCCTTCGGCTGCATAAGGAGAAACGAACATGTCATGGGCAGGAAAAATCCTCCGCGTTAACTTGACCGCAGGTACCGTCAAGTCTGAACCCCTCAATATGGAATGGGCGCAAGCCTACATCGGCTCGCGTGGCCTGGGTACCAAGTACCTGGTCGAAGAAGTCGACGCCACCGTGGATCCGCTCTCGGCCGAGAACAAGATCATTTGGGCTACCGGCCCGCTGACCGGCACCATGGCCTCCACCGGCGGCCGCTACACCGTCATTACCAAGGGCCCGCTGACCGGCGCCATCGCCTGCTCGAATTCGGGTGGCTACTGGGGCGCCGAATTCAAGATGGCGGGCTGGGACATGGTCATCTTTGAAGGCAAGTCGGTCAAGCCGGTCTATCTCTATGTCAACGATGACGTCGCCGAGTTGCGCGATGCCGGCCATCTGTGGGGCAAGAGCGTCTGGGAAACCGAAGAGATGATCAAGAAGGGCCTGCAAGACCCGCTGGCCCGCGTCTCGAGCATTGGCAAGGCCGGTGAAAACGGCGTGCTGTTTGCGGCCGTCGTCAACGATCTGCACCGCGCCGCGGGGCGTTCCGGTGTGGGCGCTGTCATGGGCAGCAAGAACCTCAAGGCCATCGCCGTGCGCGGCACCAAGGGCGTCGGCAACATCAAGGATCCCAAGGCCTTCATGGCCGCCACCAAGGCCGCCAAGAAAGTACTGGCTGACAACGGTGTCACCGGCACCGGCTTGCCTGCCATGGGCACCCAGGTGCTGATGAGTGTGATCAACGAAGTGGGCGGCCTGCCCACGCGCAACCACCAGGACAACCAGTTTGAAGGCGCCAAGGACATCGGCGCTGAAGCCATGGCGACACCGCGCAAGACCGACGGCAAAAAGCACCTGGTCACCAACCAGGCCTGCTTTGGTTGCACCATCGCCTGCGGGCGTATCAGCAAGATGGACGAAGGCCACTTCACCATCGAGAACAAACCGCAATACCGCGGTGCCAATGGCGGTTTGGAGTACGAAGCGGCCTGGGCACTCGGTGCCGCCAATGGTGTCAACGACCTGGAATGCCTGCAATACGCCAACCTGCTGTGCAACGAAGAAGGCATTGACCCGATCAGCTTCGGCGCCACCGTGGGTGCGGTCATGGAGCTCTACGGCATGGGTGTGCTGACCAAGGAGCAAATTGGCATCGAAGCTCCGTTTGGTTCAGCCCGTGCACTGGCCTTCCTGGCCGAGGAAACCGTCAACGGCCGCGGCTTCGGCAAGGAAATTGGCCAGGGCTCCAAACGCCTGACCGCCAAATACGGTCACCCGGAGCTCAGCATGTCATCCAAGGGCCAGGAATTCCCGGCTTACGACGGTCGTGCCATTCAGGGCATTGGCCTGGCTTATGCCACCAGCAACCGTGGCGGCTGTCACCTGCGCGGTTACACCATTGCTTCCGAGATTCTGGGCATTCCGGTCAAAACCGATCCGCTCGAATCACAAGGCAAGCCCGAGCTGGTCAAGGCCTTCCAGGATGCCACCGCGGCGTTTGACTCGTCGGGCCTGTGTATTTTTACGACCTTTGCCTGGGGTCTGCAAGACCTGTCACCTCAAATGCAGGGCGCCTGCGGTGAGCAGTACACGATTGAAGAACTCGCCAAGATCGGTGAGCGCATCTGGAACATGGAGCGCGAGTTCAACAACCGTGCTGGTTTCACCAAGGCCGATGACAGCCTGCCCGCCCGGCTGACCACGGCTGCCGAGGCATGCAAAACCGGCCCGGCCAAGGGCAAGTTCAACGAACTCGCCACCATGCTGCCGTTGTACTACGAAGCCCGTGGCTGGGACTCCGAAGGCCGCCCGACGGCCGAAACCCGTGAGCGGTTGAGTTTGTAAACGTTCATCACAACATACAAGACGGCTCTGAAAGGAGCCGTTTTTTCTGGAGAAATTACCATGACCCACCACGTCATTCTCGGTGCTGGCCCTGCTGGCGTCATTGCCGCAGAGACCATTCGCAAACTTAGCGCCCGGGACAGCATCACCATCATTGGCGATGAACCCGAGCCGTCTTATTCGCGCATGGCCATTCCCTATTTGTTGATGGGCAACATCGATGAGGCCGGCACTTACCTGCGCAAAAGCCCGACGCACTTTGAAGATTTGAAGATCAAAGTGGTGGTGGCGCATGTGCAGCATGTGCAGGCAGACACCAAAACTGTGGTGCTTGACGGTGGTGAAAGCATTCGTTTTGACACCTTGCTGGTGGCTACTGGCTCGCGTCCTGTGACACCGCCGATTCCTGGCATCAAGTCGGAAGGGGTTCACCGGTGCTGGACGCTGGCCGATGCGCGCGCGATTGCCGCGCTGGCCCAGCCTGGTGCCCGCGTGCTGCAGCTCGGTGCCGGCTTCATTGGCTGCATCATCATGGAAGCCCTGGCGGCACGTGGTGTGAAGTTGAGTGTGGTCGAAATGGGTGACCGCATGGTGCCGCGCATGATGGGTCCCACGGCAGGTGGCATGATCCGCGACTGGTGCGAGACCAAGGGTGTGGAGGTGTTCACCAGCACCAAGGTCGAGTCGATTGAGCCGGGCCAGCCGTTGACGGTCAAGCTCTCCAACGGCAAAACCATGCAGGCCGACCTGGTGATCAGTGCCGCCGGGGTGCGCCCCGCCATTGGGTATCTGGAAAATTCCGGCGTCACCTGCCTGCTGGGCGTCCTGACCGACGAGCACCTGCAAACCAATGTGCCCGGCATTTACGCCGCTGGCGACTGCGCTGAAGCGCTGGACAAAGTGTCAGGCAAGATGATTGTCAGCGCCATTCAGCCCAACGCCGCCGAGCAGGCCCGTATTGCCAGCATGAACATGGTGGCGTTTGCGCGTGGGCATACCCCCCGGGCTAACCTCAAGGGTGTGACACAAATCAACGTGCTCGACACCCTGGGGCTGATCTCGGCCAGTTTCGGCGATTGGCAAGGCGTGCCGGGGGGCGCGCATGTCGAGCTGACCGACAAGGCCCAGGGCCGCCATTTGAGCTTGCAGTTCAAGGACGATGTGCTGGTGGGTTGCAATAGCGTGGGTTGGACTGAGCATGTGGGCGTGATGCGCGGCTTGGTTGAAGGCCAGATCAAGCTGGGTGATTGGGCCAACACCTTAAAGCAGGACCCGACCCGTTTGATGGAAGCCTACCTGGCCGCCGCGCAAGGACAAGGCGACTGGTCGGGTGCAGCGGATGGGCGCAGGCGCTAAAGTTTGCGGCATGAAGATCACCCTGAAACTGTTCGCGTCACTGACCGACTACCTGCCGCCCGAGTCTAAATACTCCAACATCGTGGCGCTGGACATTGCCCCAGAAACCACCATTGTCCAGTTGGTGGAACAGTACCGTCTACCCGAGAAATTGGTGCACCTGGTGCTGGTCAACGGCAGCTATGTTGCCCCCGAACTGCGCGCCTCCCGGACGCTGACCGAGGGTGATGTTCTGGCCATCTGGCCACCCATTGCCGGCGGCTGAGGTCCATCGACGTATGCGGGACTTTTACGCTGAGCGTTTCGAGCGCGAGATGGGCTGTACCGAGGTCGAGTGGTTGATGTGGCTGCCAAAGGCCATTGGCGACCACCACTGGAAGCAGCAGGCGGGCGCTGCGGGTGTACGCCTGGGTGAGGGTGCACTTGGTCTGAAATGGCATGTGGATCCGCCTCGGGTGATCGGACTCATCAGCATCCCGGTGCTCAAGGTGAGTTTTCGCTTTGCAGGCTTGGACGAGCAGGAACGTTATGCCTTCATGAAGCGGTTCGATTTGTACATGCAGCGCGGTGGCGGCTGATCAAACGGATGAGGTGATAAAAAAAGTGATCGTCCTGATGCCAGCCAGTGTCAGCAGCAGGGAGCCGAACAGGTGCAGCGCAGCGGTGCTAAAACCCGGAAAATAACGATGTTGCCCCAGCATACCTATGGCCTCCGCTGAAAAACTTGAAAAGACGGTGAGTGCGCCCAGGCAGGCGCCAATACAAATGGCCAGCACGGACAGCACGGACAGAGGTCTGCTGTGGTTTATTTTTTGACAGCGGGCGCTGCCTTGAAGACTACGCCGTTGACGGTCACACCTTCACTGGTGAAGTTGGCGACTCCCGTTTGTACATCCGCAAAGTCATGATCGAAACCGGTGGCGCGCAGCACGCCTAGGTCGGCTTCGGTGTAACACTGGTATTTGCCACGCAGCGCATCGGGAAAAGCAGCATTCAATCTTTCAAAAGGAAAAGGCTGCCAGCGGGGCAGGCTTGCTAGGCGACCTCACTCAATGGTGATCGACTCCAGCCACCTTGCGCCTGCCAGTATGGCATCGCGCAAGTCAGGGCCAAAGGTCGGTACGGACAAATCATCGGGCGGGGCGCTGATGTGGTTCAGATCAATGGCCATCGGTTTGCCCACCATGCCGGTGTCGGTCAGCTTCAATCGGTAATACAAGCCGTTCCAGAGTTTGGCACCAAATTCAGCCGGTGTCTTGAACAAAAAAAGCAGGTTGTGCTCCAGCCAGGTCAGGTCTTGCAGCGTGACTCGGCCTGGTTGCTGATAGGGGTAGGGTACGTGGCAGGTGACTTCCACCGGGCTGCTCAGGCACTTGAACTCTTTCATGGATAAAAAATAATCGGTGAACACGGCATGGTCCATCGTGACCGTGAACGCCAGCGAGCCATCTGGCTGCGGCACAAAATGGACGACGCCGATGCGGGTGTGCTGATTGTCGCGGGTGTGTGCGGTGATGGTTTTGCTGCCCTGAAATTCCCAGGCGCCCACCCAGCCTGATGCAGACACGAGCAACAGCAGGGCCATCATTTTTTGAATGAAGGGGAGACACCTGATTTTCATATGTGATCAATCGTTGACGCGGATGCCGGGTAACCCATCACCATAAGCAAAAAACGTGCGAGGGGAAATGGGGTGTTGACCGCCGGAAGTGGCCCCATAACGCATGGCCTGTCACAGGACGATGCGTGAGGTTGTACCAAATAGCAACAGCATGGACAGTGCAATGCGCCAGCTTTGGGGTTTGCCGGGCTGTTTTGGAGGAAGTTTGGGCAACATTCAGAGTGATTCGGCTGCGCCTGCGCAGGTCATGAACTGGTATGGATATTGCGCTATAGCAGTGCAAACAAAAGCAAGGCGGCATTTGTGAAAAATGCCATGAGAGAAGACAAGTCCAGAGAACCCCCATGAATTCACCCAAATTTAAAAAAGCCAAATTGAACCTGTTGCTTCAGTCCGCACTTACCGTGGTTGTGGTCCATGCCTACCAGGCCGGGGTAGCCGCCCAAACGCTCAGCGAGGTGGTTGTGTCGGCCTCGCGTGCCGCGCAGCGCAGTTTTGATGCACCTGCCGCTGTGCAGTCCATTGACCGGGAAACTATTGAGGCGGCCGGGCCGCAGGTCAATTTATCGGAGTCATTGAACCGTGTGCCGGGTCTGACCATTTTGAGCCGACAAAATTATGCGCAGGATTTGCAGGTATCGATTCGTGGTTTCGGCGCGCGTTCTGCCTTTGGTATTCGGGGCGTGCGCCTGCTGGTGGACGGCATTCCTGCCACCACGCCGGACGGACAGGGGCAGGGCTCTTCCATCAGCCTGACATCGACCGACCGCATTGAAGTGCTGCGAGGTCCGCTGGCGCAGTTATATGGCAACGCGGCGGGCGGTGTGATTCAGGCGGTCACCCGTGAAGCACCTGACAACCCCGAATTTGGCGCCGCCGCCTACGTCGGGTCATTTGGCATGCGTCGTACCGACTGGCAGTACGCCGGGCGCGTGGGCCAATACGGTTTGGTGGCAGACTTCAGCACCTTTGACATTGACGGGTTCCGTGCTAACAGCAAGACTGAGCGCAAGCAGTTCAACGGCAAACTCAGTTTTGACCCTTTCGAGAAAACCCACGTCAATGTGGTGTTCAACCGCTTTGACATGCCGCTGGCACAAGACCCGTTGGGGCTGACAGCAGCCCAGTTGGCAGCCGATCCGACCCAGGCAGGTTCCAATGCCGTGGCAAGAAGTGTGCGCAAGATTGTGTTGCAAAACCAGTTGGGGGCATCGATGCTGACCCAACTTGGCAATGACCGTTCCATCACCGCACGTGTCTACACCGGCACGCGTGAAAACCTGCAATACCAGGCTGGCATTTTTATTCCCACGCTGCCGCCCCCAACCGGTGCCTGGGTCGGGCTGGATCGCACCTATTACGGCGTGGGTCTGCAGTACAACGCGCAAAGCCGGTTGGGCAACACCCCCGTCAAATGGGTGCTGGGTTATGACTATGACGAATCCAGCGAGATACGTCAGGCCGGGGTTGCGGCATTGGGCGAAAAGACCTCCACCAACCGCGACGAGGACAACACCGCCAGCAACAGCGATGTGTTCATGCAGGGCACGGCGCTGGTGTCTGACAGGCTGTCCGTGGTGGCGGGTTTGCGCCACAGCGCGGTCAAGTTCAGCAGTGAAGACCACTATTTGAGCAATGGCGACGGCTCTGGCAGCACTACTTTCCAGAACACTAGCCCGGTGCTGGGCGTGACCTACCACGCCACCGACGCGTTGAATCTGTTTGCCACCTACGGCAAAGGTTTTGAGACGCCGACCCTCAACGAGGTCGCTTACAACGGTGCCGGTGTGCCGGCGTTCAACACCAGCATCAATGCATCCAACAGTCAGCATTACGAATTGGGGGCCAAGTGGGCACCCAGCCCGCAGGCACGTGTGGATTTCACCGTATTCAAGATCAACACAATCGACGAAATTGTGGTGGCCAGCAGCAGCGGTGGTAGCTCCACCTTTCGAAATGCGCCAGGGACCACCCGCACCGGTTGGGAGTTGTCGGGCAGTTCGCAGTTCAGCCCGCACCTGCGCGCCACCTTGGCGGCCTCACAAATTAATGCCGAGTATTCACAGGCCTTCCGGAGCGGCACCACAGCGGTGGCGGAAGGCAACAAGCTGCCTGGCATCCCGCAGAGTTTCCTGTTCTCGGAATTGTTATGGACGCAACAACCCGCAGGTTCCGGCCGCCAAGGCACGGCGACCGGCAGCCAGGCTGGCGTCGAGCTGACGCAGGCCGGGCGTCTGTATGCCAATGACACCAATACGGCTTCTGCCGATGGTTACACCACGTTGAATCTGAAAGCCAGCCACGTCTGGGCACTGGGTGTCGGCCGCCTGACCACTTACGCCCGCATCGACAACCTGACCGATGAACGTTACGTGGGCTCGGTCATCGTCAATCAGGGAGGTTCCCAGTTTTATGAACCGGCCCCTGGAAGAAACTGGACGCTGGGAGTGCGTTTTGTGATGCCCATGTAAGCCCTTCAGCGATGGGGGCCGCGTCGCCATGATGAGCATTTGCCGAAAATATCACACATGGATTCAACAGTCTGTGTGTGTGCTTGCGAGGCTTTTTGCGCTTGTTCTGGCGATGGCCACAAGCCTGTCGGCACAGGCAGGCGTCATGACCAAAGAGTCCATGCTGCAGGCCTTTCCCTCACCCATCATCGTGGGCGACAAAGACACCGAGTTGCCGATTTGGCCATTGTTCAAGCAGGATGCCACGGCTACCCCACTGATCGGTTATGTGTTCGAGTCGATTGACCTGGCGCCGATAGCCGGGTTTTCCGGCACACCTTTCAACTTGCTGATTGCACTCGATGCCAATGGTGAGTTCATGGAGGTCCGGGTGCTGTCGCAGCACGAACCGGTGTTTCTTGATGGCTTGGGTGTGGAGCCGTTGTTTCGTTTTGTGGCGCAGTACAAAGGGCTTTCCCTGAAACAAAACATCAAGATTGGCGCTGGCAAAAATAACGGTGGCAATGCCAATGTGTACATTCATGGTGTGGCTAAAGCGACCGCGTCGGTGCGCATTTTGAACCAGAGCCTGTTGTCTGCGTCGCTCAAGGTGGCACGTGCCAGGATGGGTTACGCCCAGGGCCGCGACCCCGATCTGATCGCCCGCATCAAGCCCCAGATGTTTGAAGTGATGAGCTGGGACAACTTGCTGGAAGAAGATTTGTTGATACACAAAGTCTTCAGTAACCAGGATGTGGAGGCCGTCTTTGCTGGCACCACTGTGGCTGACACCGATGCTGAGGGTGCTGCGGCGCCCGGCGCTGAATTTGAAACCCTGGTGGTGGCCCAGTTGAATGTGCCAACTGTCGGGCGCAACCTGCTGTCACCCAAGGACTGGGCCTATTTGCAGGGCCGCCTTGAACCGGGTGACAGTGCTTTGCTGGTGATGGCCAAGGGGCGCTACTCGATGTTGGGCGACGATTTTGTACGCGGCGCGGTGCCGAACCGGCTCACGCTGCACCAGGGCAGTTTGCCTCTGGAACTGCGGGACCTAGACATTGACCTGGATACCCCGCTGAAGGTGCCCGAGCTCTTCAAAGGCGCTGAATGGAAGATTCTCAGGGTCATCGGGCCGGCGGGCCTGGACCCCTCGCAACCGCTGATGTTCAACTTGCGCGTGATTCGCAGCAAAGGTGAGATGTACGGGGAACGCGTTGGCAAGGATTTGCTGGTGGTGTCGACACTGCCAGAAAAGTATTACGTGGCGGCGCAATCGGACAACAAGACCTGGCACTCCATCTGGTTTGATCGATCCGCCGAGTTGGGCCTGTTGCTGGCAGGGCTTGTGGTATTGTCCTGGGCCTTGATGAAGCAATTCTGGTTAACCAGAACGGCTCAAAGGCTGACGCTGTTCAGAACGAGCTATTTGCTTTTTACCCTGTTGTTCATTGGCTGGTATGCGCAGGGCCAGCTTTCCATTGTGAATATCACAGGCTTTGTCCGTGCACTGGTTGAAAAACAGAGTCTGGGTTTTTTCATGTATGACCCCATGACGGTGATTCTGTGGGCCTATGTTCTGGTGACCTTCTTTGTCTGGGGACGTGGCGTATTTTGTGGCTGGTTGTGTCCTTTCGGGGCCTTGCAGGAGTTTTTGGCCAATGCGGCGAGATTCCTGAAAATGCCGCAACTGACGGTCTCAATGCGCGCTGACCGCAAGCTCAAGTCTGTGAAATACATGGTGTTGGCGGTGATATGTGTCAGTGCACTGGTCTCCGTGCCATGGTCTGATCGCCTGGTGGAAGTCGAGCCCTTCAAGACCAGCATCACCCTGGTGTTTGACAGGTCGTGGCCATTTGTCACCTGGGCGGCTGCGCTGCTTTTGCTCAATATGGTGGTGTACAAGAGTTTTTGCCGTTATCTGTGCCCATTGGGCGCAGGCGTGGCCTTGCTCGGGCGTTTGCGATTGCACAAATGGCTACCAAGGCGTGTGGAGTGTGGCTCCCCCTGCCAGCGCTGCGCCAGTGATTGCCGCTATCAGGCGATTGAAAAATCGGGGGCAATTGATTATGTGGAGTGTTTTCAATGCCTCGATTGCGTGGCCATTGAACAGAGCGACACCTTGTGTGTGCCCAGGATTCTGGAAAACAAGCATCAACACGGCGTGATTCCAATCCAATCGATGAAAGCCGGTTGAACCCATGGCTGCCAAGGTGATTGACATGAAAAGACGCACGTTTTTGCAAGTATCTTTGGGCCTGGGGGCTGCTGTGACTGCCCAAGGCGTGTCGGCCGTGGTGCAGGCCTACCCGCTCGCGTCAGATACCGCAGGCGCTCTGGTCTGGCAGCAGCGTCCCTTGTTGGGCTTTGGCTGCAACCTGTCCTTGCAGGTTGCCCACCAAGACAAGGTCCTGGGTCAGTTGGCGCTAGACACGGCGGTGGCAGACATTCGCCACGTTGAAGCGCAAATGAGTTTATTCAATCCGAACAGCGCCTTGAGTCAACTCAATCGGCAAGGTTTTCTGGCGCAGCCGCACCCGGACTTGCTCAGAATCCTGACGCTTTCGAAAACCATCTCCGAGAAAAGCCAGGGTGCTTTTGATGTGACGGTGCAGCCCCTTTGGACGGTATTCTCCAAGGCTCACAGGGCGGGCCTGTTGCCAACACCTGCAGCGGTGGCGGCCGCCAGGCGACACACTGGCTGGCAGTTTGTTGAACTCAGACCACAGTACATTCGTTTTGCGCGGCCCCACATGGCCATCACGCTGAATGGCATTGCGCAGGGTTTTGCGGCGGACCTTGTCAAAGCGCACTGGCGTGCCATGGGCATTGAGCATGCCTTGATCAACACCGGTGAATGGGCCTCCTTGGGTCGGCCGCAGACGCCCGGCGACTGGCATTTGGGCATTGCAGACCCGCGCGATGTGCAAAAAATGATCAGGAACATCGCATTGCGCGGCAGATGTGTGGCCAGCTCGGCTGACAGCCAGACCTATTTCAGCCCCGATTTGGCAAACCATCACATTTTTGATCCGTGCACCGGGTATTCGCCCACCGAGATCGCCAGTGTCACCGTGGCTGCCGACAACTGCACGCTGGCCGATGCGCTGACCAAGGTGATGTTTGTGGCAGGCATGGCGTCCGCCATGGCGTTGGCTAAAGCATGGTCGGTCGATGTGTTGGTGGTGGATAAGGTCGGGCAGTGGCGCGCCACGCCCGGCTTTGACGCGTGAGGCAAGGTCATCAGGCTGCTTGCACCCTTAGTCCAGATGCAGGCCCGCGAGCAGGTTGGGGTAGGTCTCAAGAATTTTTTTGTGCTCTGCTGCGACGTCGTCGCTCTCAATGTCCAACGGTGCTAGCCTTGTCAATGGGTATTCCAGGATCACCTTTGAAGGCCGGGACGATAAAAACAGGATTCTGCTGGCCACAGAAATGGCTTCACGCAGGTTGTGTGTGACAAACAGCACGGTTGGCGCGCTGTTTTGCCAAAGCTCATGCAGCAGTCGCCGGAGTTGCGCGGCCGTGGGTGCGTCCAGGGACTGAAAAGGCTCGTCCATCAATAACACGTCGGGGTTCACAATGAAGGCACGCAGCAAGGCCACGCGCCGCTGCATGCCACCAGACAGTTGGGCAGGAAACAGCTCGCCGCAGCCTTGCAGGCCGACACACTGTAACCACTCGTCAATGGTTTTTGTGTGCGGTGTCGGGCGCGTGTGTTTGACCACCAACTGCAAATTTTGTCGTACGCTCAACCAGGGCATCAGACGGCATTCCTGGAATAAAAACCCGAGCTTGGCCCCTGACTGAGCCAGCTCACTGCTGCCAAACCTGATAGTCCCGGCAAATTGGGGGTCAAGCCCTGCAATCACATTCAACAAGGTCGATTTGCCGGCCCCAGATGGGCCCACAATGGCGATGAACTCTCCTTTGGGGGCCGAGAATTTAAGCTGCTGAATGGCGACACATTCGTTTGGATAAGTCTTGTCTTGAATATCAACGCTCAAGAAACTCATGATCGCCACCTGAGCAAATATTTCTCAATCGGCCTCAAGGCCAACACTTCAATGGCGAACACAACCAGCATGAAGGCAAAGGTATAAGCCAGCACGCCGGAAATATCAAAGAAGTGAAAGTACCCGCCAATTTGAAACCCGACGCCATTGCTGCAACCGAGCAATTCAACCACCAGCACAATTTTCCAGATAATGGCCAGGCCATTTCTGACGGCACCAAAAATATAGGGCAATAGCTGTGGCAGGACAATTTTTGTCATGATGTCAAACTTGGACAAGTGATAGACCTGAGCCACCTGAAACAGCTTGTTGTCCAGGGCTCGCGCACCTTCTCTCAAGCTGATCGCCACCATGGGCACTTTGTTGATGGTGACGGCAATGATGGCCGCATATTCTGTCAGCCCAAACCAGATATAACAAATGATGATGATCACCAGGGCCGGAATGTTCAGACCAATCACCAGAAAGGTGTCAAGCGCCTTGTCAACGGCATCGTAAATGCCCATCGCAAGGCCGATGAGTATGCCAAGAATCATGGCCGCCAAAAAGCTGATGGCCACACGCCGCAAGGTCATGCCCAGGTGAAACATCAGGTCGCCTTCAAAGGTTTCCTTTTGCAATAGATTGAGGATGGCACTTGGCTGCGGCAGGATTTTATTGTCTGAGTAATAGCCTGAAATCTGCCACAAAAGGACAACAATAATCAAAGGCAACAGTCTGATGCAGTCGCCGTCAAGAGGTGCACATAGCCTCTTTATGGTTTGCCACATGTTGATTTGTAGTTGATCCAAAAGGTGCCTTTTGACAATTGGCTTGTTTTGCCCACCAGCTTTTCACCACCAATTTCTGCCAACACTTTGTAGGTGCTTGCAATGTCAGCCAAGGGGCTTTCACCGCCGCATTTGGGGATGCCAGCCCGAAACTTGTCACGCAAGCTGGTGAAGATGGCGTCATCTTCTGCTTTCATTTTTGGCTTCAGCGTGAGCCATTCGTCATCAGAGGTCTGCATCAAAGCTTTGGCCTCGGTGGAGGCGCTCAAAAAGGCATTCAGCGCGTCCGCGTTCAGATTGGCCCATTCTTCCCTGAACACCCAGCCGATCAGTGGAATCGGTTGCTTTACACCCAGTCCGGCAAGAATCTCGGGCAGTTCAATTAGACGCTGCATGCCTTTGGCTTCCAGGCGCGCGGTGTAGGGCCAGGTATTGAGCACTGCGTCAAGCTGCTGGCGCTGCATCAGTTCGTTGAGTAAGGGCGGGGCGCCAAACGTCGGAAGAGCGGCTGTTGCCAAGTCAACGCCAGCATTGCGCATGGCGTGGGCCCTGAGCAAAAGCCAGATCTTGTCAAATTGACCCCCCGAAATGCCGATTTTTTTACCTTTCAAATCCGCCAGCGTTTTGACAGGGCTGTCTTTTTCAACCACCACGGAGCCGACGGCGTTGGAGTAGGTCACAAAACTGAACAGGTTGGCGTCCGCCCGCTGTCTGGACACCCATAACCAGTCAGAAACAATCACGTCCACCGAGCCGCCCTGCAAGGCAATGGTGGACGCATCACCGGATGCCAGCGGGATAATGACCAGATCGACACCCCTCTTTTTCGCCAGTTCATGGCTGCGCATGACTTCCAGTTCCCAGGCGACTGTTCCAAAACTCAACACTCCGACTCGAATGGTGGTCAGTGGCGCAGAAAACGCTATGCCAGACAGGCTCAGCACGAGCCAGATCGCAATTTTCAGTAGGTGTTTCATGATGGGTTCAATAGGATTATTTGGTGGAGAAAGTGCGGCTGTTCACTTGACAAGTTCTTGCTCGGCATTTGATTCAGCGGGTGTTGCGTGGCTTTTGAACTGCGTGAAGTAGTCCGCAGGCGAGCCGTCAAAACGTATCAAGCCCTGTTCCAGGCACAAGACCCTGTCTGTGACCTTGATTTCTTCGATCATGTGGGTCGCCCATAAAACACCGACCTGATTTTGTGTGGCCAATTGACGCACCCTGGCCAACATGTTGGCGCGGGATTCCGGGTCCAGCCCAACCGTGGCCTCGTCCATCAGCAACACCCGTGGCTGGTGCAACAGCGCTCGCACCAGTTCAACTTTTCTCCTGGTACCGCCGGAGAGGCGGCGAACCACCTCATGGGTTTTGTCCTGTAGGCCCATGGCGGTCAGGCCATCGGCAATGCGTTGCTGCGCCACCCGGCGCGCCAAGCCGTGGAGGTCGGTGTGAAACAGCAAATTGGCGTTGACAGTCAGGTCAAGGTCGAGTGCGCTCTGCTGGAACACCACCCCCATGCCGGCCAGCGCCTGGCTGGGATTTGCGCGCAAATCCTGACCAAACACCTCGATCGTTCCGTGGTCAGCGCTGAACAAGCCGGTGAGCAATTGCATCAGCGTGGATTTGCCAGCGCCGTTGGGCCCGAGCAAGGCCACCATTTCGCCTGGCATGATGCAAAAACTCACGCCCTTCAGCGCAGGCTTGCTGCCATAGGACTTGCACAGACATTGGACTTTCAACACGGACGGCAACATGGGTGGTTAACCTGGCATAAGGTGGTCGTCACGGTGAGGGTGATTTTGATGAGAGATGCAGGCATCATGTGCGTTGATGAGACTTTAAAAAACCAAGTGGACATGTCTTTGTGTAGCAAATAGCGTGCCTACTGGTCTTGGCCCGATTTTTGCTGTCATTCCCAGGCATTCCATCGCCTTCTGTCAAAACCAATTATTGTTTCGGAGACACACCATGTTCAAGGTATTCACAAGTTCACAGCTGTCGCTAACATCCAGCCCGAGGTCTTTTCTTGGCGTTGTTGTTGGTCGTCACCTGGCTATTGCGGCATTGGCATTCATGGCGGGCTCAGCCATGGCGCAGGTGATCCCTGGCAACCGGGTGTATGTGTCAAGTGAAAAAGACAACAAGATTTATGTGTTCGACACCCAGGGGCAACGCGTGTCGGCCATTGACGTGTGTCAGCGGCCACGGCACATGATGTTCAACGCCGACCACAGCCAGATTTATGTGTGTTGCGGTGATGACAATGCGCTGGGTTTGGTGGACACGGTCAGTGGAAAAATGACAGGCTCCTTGCCGCTGGATGACAGCCCGGAGATTTTCGACTTGAGTCCGGATGGCAAAATTGTGTATGCCACGATTGAAGACGATAGCACCATGGGCGCTTACGACCTTCAGTCAAAAAAGAAACTGTTTGAAATCAAGGTGGGTGGCGAACCCGAAGGTATTCTGGTCACGCCTGATGGCAAACACGCCTATGTCACTTCGGAAGAGGCCAATGTGGTCCATTACATTGATCTGACGACCCGAAAAATCGTCAAGAACATTCGCGTGGGCACCCGGCCGCGCCGCTTTGTGCTGACTCCGGACGGCAAGCAATTGTGGGTGAGCAACGAACTCAGCGCCGATGTCAGCGTCGTCAGTACTGAAGATCAGAAGGTGAAGCACACCATCAAGTTTAAGATCAAGGGTATCCGGGCCAACGACATTACACCTGTTGGCATGGCCTTGAGTACGGATGGCAAGTCAATCTGGGTCGGGCTGGGCAAGGCTAACCATGTGGCTGAGCTTGATGTGGCAACCCGTCAGGTGCGCAACACTGTACTCGTTGGCAAGCGCGCCTGGGGCATGGTGCCGCATCCCGATGGCAAAATTCTGTTTGTGACCAATGGTATGTCTGACGACATGACCCTGGTGGATGTCGTCAGTGGCAAGGCCATTCGCACCGTGCCAGTGGGTCGCGTGCCTCACAGTGTATTGGTGCAGCCTTGATGTTGAGCGCTGCACATCGCGTGATTTTTTGCTGCGGGCGCGCTCAGCTTATAGGGGCCGTTTGCGCCAGCTTGTTCGGTGGGTTTGCCGTGACGGCGGGAGTGGCATGTGCGGCCACCTTGCAACCCGTCACCGTGGCGGTGGTGTCATTGGCAGGTGACCCTCGGTATGCGCCCAAACAACTTGAGCGCGCTTACCCGGAACATCCAGCAGGGCGCGTTCTTGACGCAGCACGCATGGCCGTTGACGATACCGCGCTGGCGTTGCAAGAGGTTGGCGTGGCATTGGTCTTGCGCGATGTGCAACTGGCGGATGCGCAGGCTTTACCCAAGGCATTGGCTGAGCTGAAGTCAGCCCGCGTGCAGCACATCATTGCAGATTTGCCGCCCGAGTTGCTGAGAGCATTGGTGCAACAAGCACCCACTGTCTTGAATGGCGCCATGGTTTTGAATGTGAGTTCCGACAGTGACGCGCTGCGTAATGAAGCGTGTTCGGGGTCCATGCTGCACATTTACCCGAGCCGACAGATGTTGACCGATTCGCTGGCTCAGTACCTGGCGGCACGCAACTGGCGCAAGGTGTTGCTGTTGCAAGGTCCTTTGCCAGGTGATCAATTGCAGGCGGCTGCGATGAATGTGTCAGCCAGGCGCTACGGACTCAAAATTCTTCAGACCAAGCCCTTCAAACTCTCCGGTGATCCCCGTGACCGTGACCTGTTCAACACCCGGTTGCTGACCAATGAGCGTGACCATGATGTGGTTGCGGTGATGGACAGCCATGGCGAATTTGCCCGCATCTTGCCCTATGCCACCCAATGGCCTCGGCCAGTGATGGGAAGCAATGGGCTGATGGCGATGGCCTGGCACCCACAATGGGAGCGCCATGGCGGCCCGCAAATCTCACGCCGTTTTCAGAAGCAGGTAAAGCGGCCCATGCAAAGCCAGGACTGGGCTTCCTGGGTCGCTGTGAAAGCGGTGGCTGCGGCGATGGGCGAGAACCCTAAAGCGGCGATCTCCCAGCAACTTAAACAACTGCGCGCGGGCGAGCTTTTTGTAGATGGCAACAAAGGTCCACGCCTGTCATTCCGTTCCTGGGATGGGCAGTTGCGCCAGCCCATTTTGATCGGCCATGGCGACGGTATCGTGGGTTTGGCTCCGCTTGAGGGGGTATTGCATCCGACTGAAGTGATGGACACATTGGGCACGGATGAAAAGGAATCAAAGTGTCAAATGCGCCCGTGACGCCGGTGTTTTTCGTGCACCTGCTGCGCGCCATGCGAGCGGTGGTGGGGCGGGAGATCAACAGGTTTTTGCGCCAACCTTCCCGCCTGGCCTCAGCCTTGGTGCGTCCGCTGTTGTGGTTTGTGGTGTTCTCGGCAGGTTTTCACAACGTTTTTGGCGTGTCGATTGTTCCCCCTTATGAAACCTATGTGGAATACCAGGTTTACATGGTGCCAGGTCTACTTGGCATGGTGGCCTTGTTCAATGGCATGCAAAGTTCCTTGTCGATGGTCTATGACCGTGAAATGGGCGTGATGCGGCTGCTGCTTACCGCGCCATTGCCGCGTGGCTGGCTGCTGGCTTTCAAGCTGATGGGAGGCACCAGCCTGTCCTTGTTGCAAATGGTCGTATTCATGCTGATTTCGCTGGCATTTGGTGTTGAATTCAGTTGGCAACATCTGCCTTTGATGTTGCTGACCATGGTGACTGGCGCGACGCTTCTGGCCGCTATGGGCTTGATGCTGTCGGTGTACATCAAGCAGCTGGAAAATTTTGCCGGCACCATGAATTTTGTGATTTTCCCGATGTTTTTTATCAGCCCGGCGCTGTACCCGCTGTGGAAACTTGACGAATCAGGCGCCTGGTGGCTGTTGACGTTGGCGCAATGGAATCCCTTCACCCATGTGGTGGAAGCCATCCGGTTTGCCATGTATGGCCAGGTGAATGCGCTGTCCTGGACGGTGGTTGTGGTCGGTGCCACGGTCTTTTTCTGCTTGGCTTGGTGGGGTTATGACCCACAGCGGGGTTGGATAAAACAACGCGGCGCTGCATAAGGTTGCCGGGTTGACTGCCTGCGCGGACAGTGAAATGTTGTGACAACCTCGGCACACAGTGATTCAATTCTGAACACTGTCACATCATGGGTCGTTGGTGTATGAACACATGGGACAAGATTCTTCCCATCGTCCGGCGAAAGCACCCCGGAGCAAGCGTTTCTCTATTGGCATAGAAGTTGCGGAGTTCATCAAGTGGGCATTGTTGGAGAGATTTTCAACCAGCTCACGATTGCCTGGGCATGCTGCGCCAGACCAGTAACCATCTTTACCAATAAGCAGGAGACGATCAATTGAACCGCAAACTTTTAAGTATTTTGATCATGGCAGCAACCGCCCATGTTGGCGCGCAAGTCACAGACGCCATGATCGCGAACGATGCCAGTTCACCCGAAGATGTGCTGAGTTGGGGTATGGGTTCACAAGGCCAACGCCATTCAACTTTGACCGACGTCAATGCCAATACCATCAGCCGCCTGGTGCCCGCGTGGTCCATGTCGTTTGGTGGTGAAAAGCAACGGGGACAGGAGGCCCAGCCTTTGGTACACAACGGGAAGATGTTTGTGACCGCGTCGTATTCACGAATTTTTGCGCTGGACGCGAAGACTGGTCAGAAGCTCTGGAAATATGAACACCGCTTGCCTGAGGGCATCATGCCTTGCTGCGACGTGATCAATCGTGGTGCCGCTTTGTATGACAACCTGGTGATTTTTGGTACGCTTGATGCCCAATTGGTCGCCCTCGATCAAACCACCGGCAAGGTCGTTTGGCGGCAGAAGATTGATGATTACAGCGCGGGTTACAGCTACTCTGCGGCGCCTTTGGTTGCCGAAGGCATGCTAATCACCGGGCTTTCAGGTGGTGAATTCGGTGTGGTCGGGCGTGTCGAGGCGCGCGACCCCAAAACAGGAAAATTAATTTGGAGCCGTCCGACTGTTGAAGGTCATATGGGCACGTTGAATGGCCAGAACAACGGTACTTCCGGTACCGTAAACGCGTCATGGCCTGGCGAGACCTGGAAAACCGGTGGCGCAGCCCCTTGGCTGGGTGGTACTTATGATGCCAAGACTGGCTTGGCTTATTTTGGTACGGGCAACCCTGGTCCATGGAACAGCCACGTTCGCAAGGGAGACAACCTGTACTCTGCATCGACCATTGCGATTGATGTCAAGACCGGAAAAATTGTCTGGCACTATCAAAATACCCCCAACGACGGCTGGGACTACGATGGTGTCAATGAATTCATCACCTTTGACATGGACGGCAAGCGCATGGGTGCCAAAGCCGATCGCAATGGTTTCTTTTATGTCAATGACGCGACCACCGGTAAATTGGTCAATGCCTTTCCCTTCGTCAAAAAGACCACTTGGGCCAGCAGCATCGATCTGAAAACCGGGCGTCCGAATTACATTGAAGAAAACCGCCCTGGCGACCCGACGGCACCCGGCATGGATGGCAAAAAAGGTAAAACTGCCTTTGCCGCGCCTGGATTCCTGGGTGGCAAGAACCAGATGCCAATGGCCTACAGTCCCAAGACCGGTCTGTTCTATGTGCCCACAAACGAATGGGGAATGGACATCTGGAATGAGCCCATTGCTTACAAGAAAGGTGCTGCCTACCTGGGCGCCGGCTTCACCATCAAGCCGCTCTTTGACGATCACATTGGTTCCTTGCGCGCCATTGATCCAAAAACAGGCAAAGTGGCATGGGAAGTCAAAAACACCGCGCCTTTGTGGGGTGGCGTCATGACAACCGGTGACTTGGTTTTTTGGGGTACACCAGAAGGCTACCTGAAGGCAGCTGATGCCAAAACCGGTAAAGTGGTTTGGCAGTTCCAGACGGGTTCTGGCATTGTGGCACCTCCCATCACATGGAAAGAAGGTGGCGAGCAATATGTCAGCGTGGTCTCCGGTTGGGGCGGAGCGGTGCCGCTGTGGGGTGGTGAGGTCGCCAAAAAGGTGAACTTGCTCGAACAGGGCGGTTCAGTCTGGACCTTCAAGCTTATCAAGTAGCAAGCAACACAAGGCTCGCTCGTCAGCGTCGAGCCTTGTGGCTTTGTGGATTAAATTTCAACCATGAAACCCAGATTTTTCCTGACCTCCCTGATGCTCTTGAGCGGGTTCGGCCATGCCTTTGGGCAAGACAGCGCAGAAATCGTTGAGCTGGTTCAAGCCAGTGGCTGTTTGTCCTGCCATTCAGTGAAAGAGAAGATTGTTGGCCCTGCTTTACAGGATGTGGCCACCAAATATGCCGGCAATGTCGATGCAGTAGGTTCACTGACACAAAGCATCAAATATGGTTCGCGGGGCAAGTGGGGCCGTATGGCCATGCCCCCGCATTCCAGCATCAGTGCTGAAGATTTGACGACGTTGGCCACTTGGGTGATGTCACACAAACCATAGACTGACCAGAGTTTTTGATTCATTTATAGATACTTCTTATGAACCGCCAAAACAAAATTTGCCTCCTGTTCAGTGTATGGGCGCTGGCTACCACGACGGCGTTTGCTCAGCAGTCAGCTGACGATGCGGCCAAAAAAGTCGCTGTCAATGCGGGTTGCCTTACCTGCCACAGCATCAAACATGTTGAGTCAAAAGACGGCGTTCTGCCGGTGGGTCCGGCCTGGCAAGACGTGGCTAACCAGTACCGTGGCAAGCCCGGTGCGGCAGATTTCTTGACGCGGATCGTGCTGGAGGGATCCAACCCATACGCCAGTCACTGGAAAAACAAGGCAGCCGGTATTGCCATGCCGCCCAACGTTGTGGCCATCAGTGAGTCAGAAACGCGCCAGGTGGTGTACTGGATTTTGTCGCTCAAGTGAGGCGGCGATCAACCCCAGACATCGGGGGGAAGAAGGCTTTTTTTGCGGTAGATCGTATTGCGTGACACCCCGAGTGCCTTGGCTGTGGTCGAAACGTTTCCCTTATGCAGCCGCAGCGTTTGTGCCATGGCTGCCAGGGTGACATCATGCAAGTTGCCAGCGTCGTCGTCTGGTATCGGCGCAACACTTGGGGGCAGATCTGTTTTTCCGGCAATTCTCTGAGCAGACCGTGCTACATCATCCAGGAAGTCATCGGGCAAATGTTGTTTGCCGATTAGTCCATCCTGTGATGTCATGACCACGGCTGTCCGTAGCAAATTGTGCAACTGTCTGAAATTGCCTGGCCAACTGTAATTTTTGAACAACGCGGCGACTTCATCAGAAAGGCTGACGGGCCTGAGTGTGTCGCACAGGCTGACCAGGATTCTTTTGGTCATCAATTCAAAGTCTGCGCGTTCCCGCAGGGCTGGCAAATGCACCACCAGTCCGTTCAGACGGTAGTACAAATCCTCTCGGAAGGCGCCTTCGGCGATCATCACTTTGAGGTTTTTATTGGTGGCGCAAATGACCGCCACATCCACTTCAACTTCTTTTCCCGCACCAAGGGGGCTGACTTTGCGGTCTTGTAAAACCCGCAGCAGTCGCGCCTGTAAATGTTTGGGCATGTCGCCAATTTCGTCGAGGAACAGTGTGCCGCCATTTGCCTGCTGAATTTTTCCGATGGATCCCTTTTTGCGCGCGCCCGTAAATGCACCGTCTTCGTAGCCGAACAACTCGGATTCAATCAATGTTTCTGGAATCGACGCACAGTTGACCGACACGAAGGGGTGGCTGGATCGCTCAGAGTCTGAGTGAATGGCCTTGGCCATCAAATCTTTGCCGGTGCCGGTCTCACCCAAAATCATGATGGGAATGTCGTGATTTCTCACCATGCACAATTTTCGGATCACTGCAGATATTTGCGGGTCACCGGTATCGAGATAACGCAGGCTCGACATTTCCAATTTGTGACTGGTCGAGGTTACTTGCCGCGACACAACAGTCGGCGCCATGGTGGATCGCGCGTCCTGTCCATGGACCCATTGCCTCAGTGGCTTTATTTTGACTTGGCACCAGACCGACAGGCCGCTGAACAAATTGAGTTGCTGTGGTTTGGTGATGACACCGCCAAAAATTTCATGAAGGCGAGAGACTGCGATACCAAACAGTGACGAAAACGTGTGCGCTCGCATCCCTTCAAGGGTCAACCCGATCTGAAACTGTGCACTTCGGTTGGCCGACAAAAATCTGCCGTCTGAAGAAAACACTGCAATGCCTTCTACCAGGGTGCCCAGAAATTCAGGTCGTGCATGAAAGCGTACGCAAACCTCTTCACTGAAGGTTTCTTCAAACATATGGTTTTCAATCATCTGTCCTGACATGCGTACCAAAGCCAGTGTGTGAAGATGTGAATGTCGATGGTCGCCTGTCACGTCCAGCGCCCCAATCACTTGCCCAAACGGATCAACAATGGGCGCACACGAGCAGGTAAGTGACTGGTTGACGTTCATGAAGTGTTGACTGCCGTCAATCATCAGGGGCCGCTTTTCATGCAGGGCCGTACCGATGGCGTTGGTGCCTTTGCATTGTTCGGACCAATTGATGCCGGGTGTGAGTGCGACTCTGGAGGCTTTCTCCAAAAAATCAGGGTCACCCAGGGTATGCAGCACCAGGCCATTCGCCGCAGTCAACAAAACGACGCTGTGTGTGTTCACGATTTGGGCGTACAGCGCTTCCATCACCGGGGCCGCATGCTGGAACAGGAATCTGTTTTCATCCAGCGACCTGATCAGCGACGAATGGCCCTGGGTTGAGAAATCTGCCTCGTCATGGCACGAAATGCCATAGTCGGATGATCTGGCATGAGACTGCGCGATCAGTTCCCACAGATTTTCATCTTCAGCGCTACCGATCACCGCTTGTGGGCGGCGGTCAAAGATGGGTGTGGTGATATTGACTTGCATGATGGGTACCAAAGACGCAGTGAGTGTCGGCGCAATGGAAGCCCTTTGCCATTGGCAAAAACCCTTGGCACAAAGTGTCACGTCCGCCTGGTTGCCTTACGTGAGAGGCATTTGTGTCATTGGCAACGGAACAGTTGACCCAAATTGACACACTTTGACAGTGGCAAAGCTGATAAAGAGCACGAAGAAGGCATTACTCGAGGTGTCTTGAGGTCAGGGAAAGTTTGGCGCGGTTATTGCTACTTTTCATTGAAGTGATTTTTTTCTTGTGCTTAATAGGAAGTATTTTTATGCTGGTTAACCTCTCTCTGGCTGTCAAACGCCTTGGTCTTGTTTCAGTGGCTGTGTTGAGCCTGATGTCGGGTTTGGCTCAGGCACATGGTGACGTTGTGCCGCAATCGGTTGACACCAGCACGCTGCCTCAGCTTGGAGAAAAGTGGCGTGACTCAAATCCGTTCAGTACTGGCGATGCCCATGCAGAAGCATTGCGGATTGGCACCTCCGCGTACAACCAGAATTGCGCGCGTTGTCATGGGCTTGAAGCCATCTCCGGCGGCATGTCGCCAGACTTGCGAAAAGTCGACAGCGATTGCATGGGAATGGCCGATGAAGCTGCTAAGAATTCCTGCTTCAAAGAGATCGACGAGTATTTTCTAGCCACCGTCCGGCGTGGTCGGGTGCGCGATGGCCGTGTTTACATGCCGCACTTTGAGGGTATCCTGAGCCAAGAAGCGATTTGGTCGATCCGGACTTACATTGAAACCCGGCGCGAAGAGTGAACTCGTCGGCACGCAAGGCCCGTTTATTTGCAACGACGGATGGCAGCGCCATCCGCAGTTTTTGAACCACTCTCAAGGAGAACGCTTTACATGTTGGCATCCACTACCCCCTCAATGGCGCAGACCGCATCGGCGCGCGTGATCAGTCGGCGTCGAAGCATCGGTTTGTTGTTGGCACTAGGTGCCTCGCCCGTCTTTGCAGAAGATGAACTTGATGATCTGGCGAAAATTCGCGCCAAGGGAACGCTGAAAGTTGCTGTTTACAAAGACAATGCTCCGTTTTCCAGCGGTGCCTCAAGCGACATGCTGGGATTGGATGTGGCTTTGGCAGAGGCACTGGCAAAGCAACTCCATCTCAAGTTGGCATTGTTGCCGTTTGACGCCGGCGAAAACATGAACGATGACTTGCGAAACATGGTCTGGAAGGGCCATTACCTGGGTTATGGTCCTGCAGACCTCATGTTGAATGTACCTGTCGACAAGTACCTGATGCAGCAGAACCGCCAGGTGACTATTTTTTCACCTTACATGCGACAAGTGCCAGTGCTGTTCCATGACCCGCGAAAGCTTGGCCGGGTCAATGACCCTGACGAACTGAAGGGTCATACACTGGCGGCTGAGCGTGGGACCGGGGCCGCCAGTGCGTTGATGGGGCATCACAGCGGTATGCTGCGGTCACAGGTCAGCTTGTTCAATTCGGGAATTGACGCGGCAGCCGCAGTGCTTCGCGGTCAGGCGGATGCGGCTTATGTCTTGCGCTCCCAGGCAGAAGCCGCCGCGGCACAAGCCAAGGCAAAACCTGAGGAGTTTTTGATTTCCCCAATGTCTTTAACGGGCTTACCAGAAAACGGCTGGCCTTTGGGCATGGCCATCAAGTCAAGTTACAAAGACCTCGGACAAGCGCTGGACGTCGCGATGAAGGCGTTGCGCGACAGCGGTGAACTCTTGGCCATGTTCAAAACGCGTGGCATGACGCTCACGGCGCCGTAACATGGTTGACTACTGAGAGATAGCCTAGATTCCTCACACTGTTTCATTCATGCAGTCTTTTTATGCTGAGCGCTTTGAACGCGAGATGGGGTGTACTGAGGCCGAATGGTTGATGTGGCTGCCCAGGGCAATTGGTGACAACCACTGGAAGCAGCAGGCAGGCGCCGCGGGGGTTCGACTGGGCGACGGTGCGCTGGGCCTGAAATGGCAGGTGGGAGCGCCCCGGGTGATCGGGCCTATCAGCATCCCGGTGTTCAAGGTCAGTTTTCGCTTTGCCGGCCTGGATGCGCAGGAACGTCATGCCTTCATGACGCGCTTCGATTTGTACATGCAGCGCGGCGGGGGCTAGTCGCTCAGGCGGATGCTCTGATGAAAAACTCGGCTGTCCTGATGCCCGCCAGCGTCAGCAACAGCGAGCCGAACAGGTGCATCGCGGCCGTGCCAAAACCCAGCAGGTAGCGTTGTTGCCCAAGCATGCCGACCACCTCGGCCGAAAAACTGGAAAAGGTTGTGAGCGCCCCCAGAAAACCCGTGATGATTGCCAGCCGCCAGGCTGGGTCAAGCTGTGGCATGGCCTGAAACATGGCGACGGCCACACCAACCAGGTAACCCCCCACCAGATTGGCGGCCAGTGTGCCCAAGGGCATGAGCGCCCCGGGGTTGAGCCAGACACCCAGTCCCCAGCGGGCCAGGGCGCCCAGACAGGCACCGATGCAGATGGCAATAACAGACAGCATGGGCGCCGCGCGGGGGGCAGTTTATTTTTTGACTGGTGCCACGGTTTTGAAGGCCTGACCGTTGACAGTCACACCTTCACCGGAGAAGTTGGCGGCCTTGATTTCTGCGATGCCCTGCACCCGGGCGATGAAGTCGTTCCAGTCCTTGAATGCTGCCTTTTTGCGCTCGGTGAGGATTTTGCTGGAGGTGCCTGGCCCAATGCCCTTGATGCTGTCAAGTTCGGCTTCAGTGGCCTGGTTGATGTCCAGCGCGGCATAACACGACAGGGCGGACATCAGCACAAAGAGGACGAGGGATTTTTTGAACATGGCAATCTCCTTGAATGTTGTTTGGGTTTGGGTTTAGCTTTGCTGTGCCAGCCACTGCACATACTTGGCTACCCCCGTTTGTACATCCGCAAAGTCATGGTCGCAACCGGTGGCGCGCAGCGCGCCCAGGTCGGCCTGGGTGTAACACTGGTATTTGCCACGCAGTGCATCGGGGAAGGCAATGTATTCAAGCAAGCCTTCACTGATCAAGCCTTCGAGCGTCAGGGGTGCCTGGCCTCGTGCCTGGCGCAGCGCATTGACCACTGAACTGGCCACGTCGTTGAAAGGCTGGGCACGTCCGCTGCCAAGGTTGAAAATACCCGAGATTTTGGGGTGATCAAAGAACCACAAGTTGACCGCGACCACGTCGTCAATAAAAACGAAGTCCCGCATCTGCGCCCCTGCGGCATAGCCGCCGTAGTTGCCAAACAACTTGACCTTGCCCTCGGCTTTGAACTGGTTGAACTGGTGAAAAGCGACGCTGGCCATGCGCCCCTTGTGCTGCTCGCGCGGCCCGTAGACATTGAAGTAACGAAAGCCGACCACCTGCCGGCTGCGTCCGGTCCTGGCGTGCTCAAATGCTGAACCACATTCGCGCCGCATACGTTGGTCAAACAGCAATTTGGAGTAGCCATAGACATTGAGCGGCTGCTCGAAAGCGGGTTCTTCCCGGAAGGTGTCCGAGCCGCCGTAGGTGGCGGCGCTGGAGGCGTACAGCAGGCGGGCGCCACGTTTGTGACAGGTCTGGTACAACTGCACCGAGGTGGCGTAGTTGTTTTGCATCATGTACTTGCCGTTGCTTTCCATGGTGTCGCTGCAGGCGCCCTCGTGAAAAACAGCTTCTACCTCGCCGTAAGCATCGGCGGCAAACGCGTTGTAAAAATCTCCGGCGTCCACATAGTCGGCAATCTGCAAATTGGCCAGGTTGCGAAACTTGTCGCCCTGGGTCAGGTCATCCACGGCAATGATGTTGGTCATGCCTCTGGCGTTGAGGCCCAAGATGAGGTTGGAACCAATAAAACCGGCAGCGCCGGTGACAACAATACGGGTCATGTGAACAACTCCTCAAAAGAAACGGTAGCGGTACCAAACTTGCCAACGACCAAACCACCGGCCCGGTTGGCCCATGGCAAGGCCTCACGCAGGCTCATGCCCGCCGCTACCAGCGTGGTCAGGGTGGCAATGACGGTGTCACCAGCGCCAGTGACATCGAACACTTCGCGCGCTTGCGCCTTGACATCGGCGCGCCCCTGCGCATCAAACAGCGTCATACCTTCTTCGCTGCGTGTCAGCAAAATTGCCTGGAGTCCAAGCTGCTGGCGCAGATTTTGCACCTTGGTCTGCAGGTCGGACTCGTCGTGCCAGGCGCCAATGACTTGCTGCAACTCGACCCGGTTGGGTGTGATCACGGTGGCGTGTTGGTAGCGCGAATAGTCTGAGCCTTTGGGGTCAATCAGGATCGGTTTTCCGGCTTCGACGGCGCGCGCAATCATGTCGCTCACATGCGCCAGGCCACCCTTGCCGTAGTCTGAAAACAGCACGGCCTGATGGCTCGGCAGGTGCTCCATGAAGGTGGCGGTTTGTGTAGCCAGCACCTCGTTTTTAGGGGTGTTTTCGAAGTCCAGTCGCAATAACTGCTGCTGGCGCCCGATGACCCGCAGTTTGACCGTGGTCTTGAGTTGCACATCGCGGCCAAAATAGGTCTGAATGCCGGTGTCGGCCACCAGCGCCTCCAGTTTGTGACTGGCTTCGTCCTCACCTACCACAGTGAGCAGTGAGGCCTGAGCGCCGAGAGTCACCACATTGAAGGCCACATTGGCAGCGCCGCCGGCGCGTTCTTCTTCGCGCGTCACGCGCACCACGGGCACCGGGGCTTCGGGGCTGATGCGGTCCACGGCGCCGTACCAGTAGCGGTCCAGCATCACATCGCCCACTACCAGCACGCGGGCCTGACTCAAGTGTTTTTTTGAAATTGTCATAGTTCTTCCACTCGGCGAGCGGGGTAACTGTCCCAAGTCTGGCAGCCAGGGCATTGCCAAAAATGTTGCGTGGCTTCAAAGCCGCAAGCCGCACAGCGGTACCGCAGCAGCGGTTTGATGGCATGGTCCAGGGCGCGCTGCACTTGGGGGTGAAATTGTTCATGTTCGAGCTTTTCACCTGCTATCCAGCGGGTGGCGGCCACCAGCGAAGGCTCTTTTTCCAGATGATGCGCGTACCAGTCGCGGGCGCTTGTTTGTGCGGCAGGGTCTGCATCGGAGAGGGTGACGATGGCCTCCAGCACGTCCAGTGATGCCTGCTCGGCGTAGAGCTGTTGCAGTCGTGCCAGGCTGACGGCGGTATGGCCACTGCGCAGTGCCAGATCGGCCAGTGGGCGGGCAATCAGGGGAACGGCGGCCGGGGCGCTGTCGAGCGCCTGCATCAGGGTGTCCCACGCCGGGGTCTCCTGGCCCAGTTGCACTTGTAATTGGGCCAGGTCAAGGCGCGCTCGCGCTGCATCTGGCGCTTTGGTGATGGCGCGCTGCAGCAGTTCACGTCCGGCTTCAAACTGGCCTTGAGCCACCTGACCAACTGCCTGCTCGCACAGGTAATGCGCCAGCCGTGGTGTCAAACTGCCTTGCCCGGCGTGCTCCAGTTTTTCAGCCATCAACGCCGCCTGCGGCCAGTCCCGGCTGCGTTCGTAATTGGCCAGCAGGGCGAGGCGGGCCTGGGCTTCAAAAGTGGTGCCTTCGAGCTTGAGCAAGGCGGCTTCGGCGTGGTCCAGCAAGCCAGCCTTGAGAAAATCCAATGCCAACGCATGTTGGGCCCGGTGCCGGTCGGCCTGGCTGATGTCGGCGCGTGACAGCAGGTGCTGATGCACGCGCACGGCACGTTCGTACTCGCCGCGGCGGCGAAACAGGTTGCCCAGGGCAAAATGCAACTCAGAGGTGTCGGGGTCGCTTTGCACCGCCTCGATGAAGGCGTCGATGGCCTGGTCTTGTTGCTCATTGAGTAAAAAGTTGAGGCCCTTGAAGTAGGCTTTGGGTGCCTGGCGGTTTTCCAGCCTGATCTGACGCAGGTCCAGGCGCGACGCCAGCCAGCCCAGCACAAAGGCCAGGGGCAGGCCTAACAAGACCCAACTCAAGTCAAATTCCATCGGCGTAAAGCGGCGGCGTGGCTGGTCCGTTGGGTTCAGCTTGGGATGAAGTGGCTTCATGCTTGGCTTGGTGATGTCGCCACCACCAGGGGGCCATGCCCAAAACACCGACGACCACGCCGATGGCAAAAGTGCCAAGTACCACCAGCACCATGGGTGCGAGCCAGTAGTTGCCAAAAAAGAAATGCACCGTCGCGACTTGCTGATTGTTTAGCGCAAAGGCAAACAGAGTAAAAAAAATGGCGATCTTGAGGATCCACCTAAGCAACCACAGGATGTGTTTCATCGACGATTCCCAGAGAGAGAGCGATGATTCTACCGTTTGAGACGGTTGGTGGTGGGGTGTCGCAGCGTCAAACCGATGGCTGCAGTTCGTGGGTGCGTTGGTCAACCGCCAGGCGCAGCGCTTTGCCAGGCTTGAAGTGAGGCACCTTTTTTTCGGGGATCGCCACACTCTCACCGGTGCGTGGGTTGCGTCCCATGCGCGGCGGACGATAGTTCACCGAAAAACTTCCAAAACCCCGGATTTCAATGCGATGCCCCTTTGCCAGAGCCTCGTTCATGGCCTCCAGAATTGCCTTGACAGCAAATTCGGCATCCCGCTGGGTAATCTGGCCAAATTTGGCCGCAAGTTCTTCAACGAGGTCGGAGCGGGTCATAAAACTAATACCTTTGCGGGTCAGACCTTTAGCTCTGTCCCCAACTGATCAGGAAGAAAAAAACGACCGGTGCACAAGGGCAACCGGTCGTCAGTTCAAGTTGGCAATAACGGCTTAGTTATTGCTGTCGAGCTTGGCGCGCAGCAGTGCACCCAAACTGGTAGTACCGGCGTTTTCACGGGCAGATTGCTGGCTCAGCGTTGCCATGGCTTCGTTTTGATCGGCAGCATCTTTGGCCTTGATCGACAACTGGATGTTGCGGGTCTTGCGATCCACGTTCACCACCACAGCGTTGACTTCATCACCTTCCTTGAGCACATTGCGGGCGTCTTCCACGCGGTCGCGGGAAATTTCAGAAGCGCGCAGGTAGCCGATGATGTCGTCGCCCAGATCGATTTCAGCACCCTTGGCATCCACCGTTTTGACCTTGCCGGTCACCACGGAGCCCTTGTCGTTGATCGACGAGAAGGTGGTGAAGGGGTCGGAATCGAGCTGTTTGATGCCCAGCGAGATGCGTTCACGGTCGACGTCCACAGCCAACACCAGAGCTTCAACTTCCTGGCCCTTTTTGTACTCGCGCACGGCAGCTTCGCCGGGCTCGTTCCAGGACAGGTCAGACAAGTGCACCAAACCGTCGATACCGGCAGCCAGACCCACAAACACGCCGAAGTCGGTGATGGATTTGATCGGGCCCTTGACGCGGTCACCGCGCTTGGTGTTTTGTGCAAACTCTTGCCATGGGTTGGCCTTGCACTGCTTCATGCCCAGGCTGATACGGCGCTTGTCTTCGTCGATTTCCAGAACCATGACTTCGACTTCGTCGCCCAGGGCAACAATCTTGCTCGGTGCCACGTTCTTGTTGGTCCAATCCATCTCGGACACGTGCACCAGGCCTTCGATGCCGGGTTCCAGTTCCACAAATGCGCCGTAGTCGGCGATGTTGGTGATCTTGCCGAACATGCGGGTGCCTTGGGGGTAACGACGGTTTACGCCCATCCATGGGTCATCACCCATTTGCTTCAGACCCAGCGAGACACGGTTTTTCTCGGTGTCGAACTTCAAAATCTTGGCGGTGATTTCCTGGCCAGCGGTCACCACTTCAGACGGGTGACGGACACGGCGCCAGGCCATGTCGGTGATGTGCAACAGGCCGTCGATACCGCCCAGATCCACAAATGCGCCGTATTCGGTGATGTTTTTCACCACGCCCTGAACAATCGCGCCTTCTTTCAGCGTGTTCATCAGCTTGGAGCGCTCTTCGCCCATGGAGGCTTCCACCACGGCGCGGCGACTCAGCACCACGTTGTTGCGCTTGCGATCGAGCTTGATGACCTTGAATTCAAGGGTCTTGTTCTCGTACGGAGACAGGTCTTTGGTCGGACGGGTGTCGACCAGCGAACCAGGGAGGAAGGCGCGGATACCGTTGACCAACACGGTCAGGCCACCCTTGACCTTGCCACTGGTTTGACCTGTGACAAATTCGCCGGTTTCCAGGGCCTTTTCAAGGCTCATCCAGGAAGCCAGGCGCTTGGCGGTGTCGCGGCTCAAAATGGTGTCGCCGTAGCCGTTTTCGATGGAACCGATGGCCACCGACACAAAGTCGCCGACCTGGACTTCAGTTTCGCCCTGGTCATTTTTGAATTCTTCGAGCGGTACGTAGGCTTCAGACTTGAGACCAGCGTTCACGACCACAAAGCTGTGCTCGATACGAACCACTTCGGCAGTGATCACTTCGCCCGGGCGCATTTCTGTGCGTTGCAGGGACTCTTCAAACAGGGCGGCAAAAGATTCAGACATTTTTATTGTGGCTCAAGCGCCACGGGGTTAAGTTTTTTTGAACCTCATTCGCAGTGCGCCAGTGCAGCGCGAGGGGGCGAATGAGGGCCGGTGCATTGGTTTGAGTTTTTAAGCCCAGGCCTTTGCGGTTTGTGCCCTTGAGACAGGATCAGAAGGGCTGCTTGCCTTGCCACCAATCCAACACCAACTTCACCGATTCTTCAACCGATACATGGGAATTGTCCAGCAACTTGGCATCTGCGGCCGGTTTGAGAGGTGCAACGCTGCGGGATGAATCCCTGGCGTCACGTGCTTCCAAGTCGGCGCGAAGAACGTGGAGTGTAATTGATTTGTCTTTTGAAATCAACTGGTTAAACCGTCTTTGGGCGCGCTGTTCGGCGCTGGCCGTTAAAAATACCTTGAGCGGGGCCGTGGGAAAGATCACGGTACCCATGTCGCGGCCATCGGCCACCAGCCCTGGCAGGCGGCGAAAACCGTGCTGCAAGTCCACCAGCGCAGCGCGCACCCTGGGCAAGATCGACACTTTGGAGGCATTCATGCCGGCTTCTTCGGTACGAATGGCGTCTGTAACGTCCTCGCCCGCTAGCAGCACCTTGTCAGCCAAAAACTCAATATGCAGACCTTGTGCCAGTTTGGCAATGGCGTCTTCGCCAGTGGCATCCAGCGGCAAATGCACCCGCCCCGCCGCCAGCGCAGTGATGCGATAGAGCGCGCCCGAGTCCAGCAGGTGGTAGCCCAACTGGCTGGCCAATTGCGCCGCCAGCGTGCCTTTGCCCGAGGCGGTGGGGCCATCGACGCAAATCACGGGAATCTGGGCTGGGTCAGCTTGCACCAGCGAGAACAGCGCTTCAAAAAAGTCAGGAAAAGTCTTGGCGACACACTTGGGATCTTCAATCCGGACTGGCAGACCCGCGGGGTTGAAGGCGGCCAGCGCAAAACACATGGCCACGCGGTGGTCGTCATATGTGTGGATGCTGGCGGCTTTCCATTGCGCGGGGCCGGCCGGCGGGGTCACCTGTATGAAGTTGGCCCCTTCGATCACGGTGGCGCCAAGCTTGCGCAACTCACGCGCCATGGCGGCAATGCGGTCGGTTTCCTTGACGCGCCAACTGGCAATATTGCGCAGTGTGGTGGTGCCTTGGGCATACAAGGCCATCACGGCCAGGGTCATGGCCGCATCGGGGATGTGGTTGCAGTCGAGGTCAATGGCGGTGAGTGGCCAGGCGCCGCGCGACACCTCCAGCCAGTTGGGGCCGCTGACCACTCGGGCGCCCATCATGTGGGCGGCTTCGATGAAGCGGATGTCGCCCTGAATTGAATCGGCGCCGAGCCCCTCGATACGGATGCCGCTGTGACCCGTGGAGGCGGGCGCGATGGCCCCCAGGGCAATGAAATAACTGGCAGAGGACGCATCGGCTTCGACAAACAGGGTGCCTGGGGACTGGTACCGGCTGCCCGCTGGAATCGTGAAGCGCTGCCAGCCGTTGCGCTTGACCGCAATGCCAAAGCGCGTTAGCAGGTTCAGCGTGATCTCGATGTAGGGCCTGGAGATCAATTCACCCACGACGTCGATCACGATGTCCTGTCGGGCCACTAGCGGCAGTGCCATCAAGAGGGCGGTCAGGAATTGGCTGGACACATCACCGCGCACCTGGATCGGGGCACCGAGCTTGAGATCGGGCTGGCCAATCTGCAGCGGCGGGTAGCCGTCCTGGCCGGTGTAGTCGATCCGGCAGCCCAGTTGGCGCAGCGCGTTCACCAAGTCGCCAATCGGGCGCTCGTGCATGCGTGGCACACCACTCAGCTCGAAGCTGCCACCCATCAGCGCCAGCGCGGCGGTGAGCGGACGGATGGCGGTACCGGCATTGCCCATGAACAGCTTGGCGTGCCTGTTTTTGGGTTGTCCTCCCAGACCGTCAATGACCACGGTGTTGCCGGTTTGCGCAATGTCGCAGCCCAGGGCGCGCAAGGCCGCCAGCATGACGCGGGTGTCATCGGAGTCCAGCACATCGTGCAAGGTCGTTCGACCCTGGGTTAGGGCGGCCAGCAGCAGCACCCGGTTTGAGATGCTTTTGGAACCCGGCAAGGTGATGGTGTCGCCCGCGGACAGTAACGGCGGCAGGTCGACGAATAAGGTGTTCAGCATGCAGGTTTCGGATGGTGATGTTGTTTGAGATGCCATTGGCTGCGCACTGAGCTGGCCCGCGCAATCAGCGCTTCGAGCGCTGCACCATCGCCCTGCAGCATCAGGGACTCGAACGCCTGCAATTGGCTTTGAAGGCGTTGACTTTGCAGTAGCAACT
>Ga0208863_1000219_pt1 | contig 71080 bp, 52 predicted proteins | sample RifOxyD3_FD_184040 | JGI IMG/M metagenome (GOLD analysis project Ga0208863, IMG submission 184040) | Soil microbial communities from Rifle, Colorado - Rifle Oxygen_injection D3 (SPAdes) | ecosystem: Environmental > Terrestrial > Deep subsurface > Rock core/Sediment | place: Rifle, Colorado... | reverse complement strand
TCAATGCGACAGAAAAAACGCTTTTAGAAATATAAGCAAAAAACCGGGGCAGCGCCGTTCAGCTGCATGAAACAGGCGTCCATCTTAAACTCGACACATTATTGTCTTGACTGAGGGGTCCACAATACCGGTCACGCAGCAGCCGGTTCAAATGAGCGGTATTGTCGAAGCAGATGAAACGTTCTTTCTCGAATGCAGCGCCACTTGTCCAGAATTGCCCGCAAACGGGACGGAAAAACGATAAAATGAGGCGCGTCTGCCGAACAAATACCGGTACTGGTGGTGCGTGACCGTCATGGCGAAACTGCTGATTTTGTTTTGCCGGGGGTGCGTGATGCTCTGTACCGATGGCGCAGCCGCTTACAAGGTCATTGCCAAACATGCGGGTGTGGTCCATCGCCCGCTTTAATGTTGCGGCGGGGCAGCGAGTGATAGGCGGGATTTATCACATTCAAAACGTCAATGCTTATGACAGCCGGCTCAAACAATGGATTGTGAGATTTCATTGTGTTGCAACACGGTATCTTGAAAACTATTTGGGCTGGCATCGCCTGCTCGATCATTTTGGTCAGCATGCCACGCCAGTCGCTTGTTTTATTGCGGCTGTTGGAAAAGAAAGACGTTTTCAACAGTTAAGTACGACATAGCCATTTTTAAAGGGCTGCACCAAAGTATCCTCACTTAATCAGTAAAAACAATGCGCGATGGGTAGAATGCAAAAAGGGAGCTTGAGTAAAATGCTAAGCATTTTTGCCTGAGAATTTGATTTTAATTGCTGCAGGGCTGCCATCGGCAATTGTGGCAACGAAATTGGGTTGCTATAAACCACCTGGAGCCAAACATTACTGAAGCAACCGTTTTTGTAAGTCTGGTGTAAGCTTGCTGTTATACAATCGTGCGATGCTAATCTTGGCATAAATATATAAGGATCGTGCGATGAAGAGTCTTGCCGTAGCTGCTGCACTGCTGGCAGCAACAATAACCACACCGGTTTTAGCTCAAGGTACAGAAGGTTTGTATATCGCGCTCGACCTAGGGTCTGTTTCATTTAACAATTCAAACCTAGGAGGAACGGAGTTTGCAGGACCAAAATCATTCCGTATTGCGAGCGGATATCGTTTTACGCCTACGGTTGCTGTTGAGGCCGCTTATGTAAATATAGGTAGCTCAACCATGGTGACAAATTTTGGAAATATTACTCTTAAAAATTCAGTGCTGCAATTAGCCGCAGTGGCTAACTATCCGTTGAATGATTCATTTGATCTCATTGGCAAGCTGGGGATTTCATCTGACGCGAACAAGGTAAGTGGTACCGGCAACTTCAGCGGGCTGAATACTTCCAACCGGAAAACTTCATTGATGTACGGCGTTGGCGCTCAATATAATGTGAATAAGCAATGGGCGGTTAGAGCTCAATATGAAGACTTTGGCAAACATACCATATCTAACAATTTGAACAATGCGTCATGGACAGCCAGCATGACACAGCTGTCTGTTGGTGCTGTTTGTGCCTTACAGTAATTAACTACCCGGCATTACTCAGTAAAGAAAACCGGCCTTTATATCCGGTTTTCATTGAGAGAGCCCGCAATAATTTCAAACTTCAATTCCTCTTCAATTCGTCAGGAAAACATAGAGGACTCCACTCGCTTGGTGAGTCAGTTATTTAAGCGTAATTCACTGCTGGCTCTGCTGTTGCGTCATTTCAGACGGCATAAACGGCGCACCCTCCATCATGGCTTCAGGCGCACGGCGCAAATCCAGCGTCAGCGGATAGTCCGGATTACGCCCTTCCCGTCTGACATGCACCGCACCCGGTGTATGTCCGTGATTCCAGAAACGTGCCACTCGACGCGCTTCCGCCTCATTGGCATTGACTGGGAAGGTGTCGTAGTTGCGCCCGCCCGGATGGGTGACGTGATAGGTACAACCGCCGATCGAACGCCCGCTCCAGCTATCCACCAGATCAAACACCAGCGGCGCCTGCACACCGATAGTCGGGTGCAAACCGGATGGCGGACTCCAGGCGCGATAACGCACGCCCGCAACGTATTCACCGCGCACCCCGGTCGAGGTCAGCGGTAACGATCGGCCATTACAGGTCAAAATATGGCGGTTATCGTTCATGTGGCGAACTTTAACCTGCATGCGTTCCAGCGAAGAATCGACATAACGCGCCGTCCCGCCCGCCGCCACCTCCTCGCCCAGCACATGCCAAGGCTCTATCGCCTGACGCAATTCGATTTCGATGCCCTGATACGCCACCGAGCCGAAGCGCGGGAATCTGAATTCAAGGAAAGGCGCGAACCACTCGAACTCGAAGGCGTATCCGGCATGCTGCAAGTCCTGCACCACATCGCGCATATCTTGAGCTACAAAGTGCGGCAGCATATAGCGGTCATGCAGTTCTGTGCCCCAGCGATTCAGATTGCCTGTATAAGGCGTTTGCCAGAATCGCGCCACCAGCGCACGCAGCAGCAACATCTGCAACAACGACATCTGCGCATGCGGCGGCATCTCAAATCCGCGAAACTCAACCAGTCCTAAACGTCCGGTCGCACTGTCCGGTGAATACAGTTTATCGATACAGAATTCGGCGCGGTGCGTATTGCCGGACAGATCGACCAGCAAATTGCGCAACAACCTGTCCACCAGCCAGGGCTGCTGACTCTCCGTACCTGGTTTCAAATGCTCGGCCATTTGCTGAAAAGCGATCTCAAGCTCGTACAGCCCTTCGTGTCTGGCCTCATCCACACGGGGCGCCTGACTGGTCGGACCGATAAACATCCCCGAGAACAAATAAGACAGGGCCGGATGATGCTGCCAGTAGGTAATGAAACTCATCAGTACGTCAGGGCGACGCAGACAGGGCGAATCGGCAGGCGTCGCCGCCCCCAGCGTCACGTGATTACCACCCCCGGTGCCGGCATGACGACCATCCATCATGAACTTATCTGTTCCCAATCGGGCAAGTCTCGTCTCCTCATATAAAATATGTGTATTTTCAACAAGTTGCGCCCAGCTCGACGAAGGATGGATATTTACCTCGATCACACCGGGATCGGGCGTGATGCGAAACTCTTTCAGACGAGGATCGGACGGCGGGGTATAACCTTCCAGTCGCAACGGCAGCTTAAGCGCAGCGGAGCAGGCTTCGATGGCACTCAGCAGCGCGATGAAGTCTTCCAGCAATGGCACAGGCGGCAAAAATACGCACAGCACCCCATTGCGAACCTCGACACACAAGGCGGTGTGCACGATCTCGTGCGGATCGTAATTGAGTTTTGGCGGCACGATTTTCGCGGCTGCAACTGAGGGCGCATCAGGCAGCGGTGCCAAGTCGGCAAAGGGATCGCGACCGAATTCTTCTTCCCTCGACATCACCCAGGGCAAGGACGCTAACGGCAAACGCAAGCCCAGCGGCGAATCTCCGCCGATCAGATACAAATGCTCGCGGCGCAGCGGCCAGGGACTGGAACGGAATCCTGTCACGACGCCGGCATCGTCATGCGGCAAGGCTTTCATCGGCAGCACATACCCTGCCGGCTCACCTAAACCGCGTTCTATCAAACCTGCCACACGACGCCGCTCATCGAACTTCTTCAAATCAGACTGTAGCGGGTCGAGATTGTCCGGCCAGCGCTGTTCCTGAGCTATGATTTGCGTCACATCCTCATACGCGGTGATCACAAACCGCTCATCCAGTGCCAGCGATTTGGCCAAACGGGACATAAAACGCTGCCCGTCCTCAGTTGTAAGCTTCCCCGCAACTTCCGAGGTCACCAGCAGTTTCGCATCACGCCAGAGCGGTTTACCGTCAACACGCCAGTAACAACCCAGCGCCCAGCGCGGCAAGGGCTCGCCCGGATACCATTTTCCCTGACCGAAATGCAGCATGGCACCCGGTGAAAAATGCCCCTGTAACCGCGTGAGCAAGTCTCCGGCCAGTTCCCGTTTCTTGTCGGACAGCGCGGTAAAATTCCACTCCGGCCCTTCCATATCGTCCACTGAAACAAAGGTCGGTTCGCCGCCCATAGTCAGGCGTACATCATGCTTTTCCAGTTCTTCATCGACCTGATAGCCCAGACTTAACATCGCCTGCCACTGCGCTTCGGTGTAGGGTTGCGTCACGCGCGGATCTTCGTGGATGCGCGTCACCTGCATGGAAAAGTCAAAGTGTGTCTCGCACACCTCGGTCACGCCGATCACCGGGGCGGCAGATGAGGGCATCGCCGTACAGGCTAACGGAATATGTCCTTCGCCGGCCAGCAAACCCGAAGTCGCATCCAGCCCAATCCAGCCCGCGCCGGGAATAAATACTTCTGCCCAGGCGTGCAAATCGGTGAAATCGTGTTCGGTGCCGGAAGGACCGTCCAGCGCCTTGACGTCTGACTTCAACTGAATCAGATAACCGGAAGCAAAACGCGCCGCCAGGCCTAAGTGTCGCATGGCCTGCACCAGCAACCAGGCCGAGTCGCGACAGGAGCCTAATTTAGTTTTGAGCGTTTCTTCCGGCGTTTGTACGCCCGCTTCCATGCGCACGATATAACCGACGTCAGACTGTACCCGCTGATTGATCCCCACCAGCATATCGATGGTACGCAGCGGAGCGCTTAACAATTCCCCTTTGGTGCGCGTAAGCCAATCGGCCAGCAGTGGCGTCATCGCTTCCACCTCCAGATACGGGCCCAGTTCACACTTCAATCCGGCCGGATAGGCAAAGGGAAACACTTCTGATGCCTCATCGATAAAGAAATCGAAGGGGTTGATCACCGTCATATCGACCACCAGATCGACGGTAATCTTGAGTTCTTTAGCCTTGTCCGGAAAAACCAGACGTGCCACCCAGTTACCGAACGGATCCTGCTGCCAATTCAAAAAATGACCGGCCGGTTCCACATTCAGCGAATAGCTCAGGATAGGCGTACGACTGTGCGCGGCCGGACGCAAACGGATCTCATGCGGCCAGAGTTGAATGGAACGGTCAAAGCTGTAACTGGTCTGGTGATTGAGCGCAACGCGGATGGTCATTTAGAGCCTTTCATGGGTAAAACTGTGGCTACCACTTGAAATTCGGCAACTGGGAAAAAGCGCGACGCACGCCCTCCCCCCAGCTCTGCCGCAAATTCTGCATATAGCTGTCCTGTTCGATAAAACGGTATGTCTGAGCCGCTTTCAACGATTCGCGGTGATAACAGGCAAGATCGATCGGCATGCCGACCGATAAATTGGAACGCATGGTCGAATCGAAGGAAACCAGCACGCACTTGATCGCGTCATCCATACAGGTTTCGGCGCTGATCACGCGATCGATAATCGGTTTGCCGTATTTGACTTCACCGATCTGAAAGTAAGGCGTTTCGGGAGTCGCTTCGATGAAGTTTCCTTCCGAATACACCAGAAACAGCCGCTGGTGCTCCCCTGAAATCTGCCCGCCGACAATAAAATTGGCACTGAAATCGACATTGTTTTCCATCAGTGCCGGGCCGTCGCGATGGCGCACTTCGCGCAGCGCAGCCCCGATCAGTTCAGCGACCTCGTACATCGAGAACACGCTCATCAAATTCGGTTCGGCGTTACGCCTGATCGCCTGCTCCAGATGATTGATGGTCGCCTGAGTCACCGCCAGATTGCCGGAATTGACCAACACCAGCGCACGATCACCCGCGCGATCGAATGTCTTCATCTTGCGAAAGGTGGAGATATTGTCCACTCCGGCATTCGTGCGTGAATCGGACGCAAAAACAATGCCGGCATCGATCATGGCTGCTACACAATAAGTCATATTTTTTCTCCTGATAGTTTATCTGCGGGTCAGTAGTCAGGCCGGACAAGCGGCGAAACTATATACACGATAAACCATCACTGGTCAGTCGACCAGAAATACGTCTTATTAATCAAATCGCCCAGATCGTAAATTTGCTCCAGAAACCCTGACAGATACTCGTGCAAGCCATAATCGAAAATATCGTTGATGCGGCCAAAACGCAAATTGCCGTGCAACTGACCGCAACGACGCAACAACTCTTCCGACTGAGGGCCGTCAAGTTCCTGCAACAGACGGTTAACTTCGTTCATACATGTGATGAGGGAGCGCGCCATATCGGGGCGCAAAATCAGCAACTCGGCCACGCGTTGCGGCGTGATCTGGTCGCGATACACCTTGCGATAGGATTCAAACGCGGACACCGAACGCAGCAAGGCGCTCCACTGGTAATAATCTGCCGCACCGCCTATATCTGCGGGGCTGGGCAGAAGGATGTGATACTTCACATCCAGAATGCGTGCGGTATTGTCTGCCCGTTCAAAGAACGTGCCCAGGCGAATAAAACGGAAGGTATCGTCTCTGAGCAGCGTGCCGTGCGTGATGCCCCGTGACAGATGAGACCTGTCCTTCACCCAGTCGAAGAAACGCGACACGCCATCCTCGGCGATGCCTTCAGCCGAAATCCGGCGCATTTCCAGCCAGGTAAAGTTGAGCGCCTCCCACATCTCCGAGGTGATCGAACCGCGCACGGCCCGCGCATTTTCACGAGCGGTAAAAATGCTGTTAAAGATGCTGCCGGGATTTTTCTCGTCCAGCGTCATGAAGCGCATCACGTTAGCCGCACTGGGTTCGTTGTAACGCGCCTCGAAATCCTCGTGCAGGCCGCTGATAGACAACATGGCACGCCATTCGTGGTGCGGTTCGGCCACGGCCTGCTTGAGCAGCGACATGCGGTAAGTCACATCCAGCATGCGTGCGGTGTTTTCGGCGCGTTCCATACTGCGCGCCATCCAGTAGAGGTGATCTGCGGTCGATGAAAGCATCTTAGTTATCTCCTTCCAATACCCAGGTATCTTTAGTGCCGCCGCCCTGCGACGAATTGACTACCAGCGAGCCCTCTTTCAAGGCCACCCGGGTCAGTCCGCCGGGCACCATGGTGATTTCGCGACCGGACAGCACATAGGGGCGCAGATCGATATGGCGGGGAGCTACGCCGCTCTCCACATAAGTCGGACAAGTGGACAGCGATAACGTCGGCTGAGCGATGTAACCTGCCGGTTCTGCGATGATTTTTTCGCGGAACAAGTTAATTTCTGCCGTGCTGGCCGTGGGGCCCACCAGCATGCCGTAGCCGCCTGAGCCGTGCACCTCCTTGACCACCAGTTCCGGCAAATGCGCCAGTACATATTTCAAATCTTCAGGCTTGCTCAACTCCCAGGTCGGCACGTTGGAGAGAATCGGTTCCTCACCGCAATAAAAATGTATCATTTCAGGCACATGCACATAGATCGCCTTATCGTCCGCGATCCCCGTACCGACTGCATTCGCCAGTGTGACATTGCCGGCACGGTAGGCCGAGAATAATCCCGGCACGCCCAGCATAGAGTCGCTGCGGAAAGCCTTCGGATCAAGGTAGTCGTCGTCGATACGGCGATAAATCACATCGACGCGGCGCGGCCCCTGTGTGGTACGCATATAGACGATATCACCGCGCACGAACAAATCGAGTCCATCGACCAACTCGACGCCCATTTGCTGCGCTAAAAAAGCATGCTCAAAATAAGCGCTGTTATATTGACCGGGAGTTAACACCACCACATTCGGATTGCTGACATTCGCGGGTGCGACCGAGCGCAGGTTGTTCAGCAGCAAATCAGGATAGTGCTCGACCGGCGCAATCGCCTGACGGGCAAAAAGATCCGGAAACAGCCGCATCATCATCTTGCGGTCTTCCAGCATGTAGGACACGCCGGAGGGTGTACGCAGATTGTCTTCCAGCACGAAATATTCGCCCTCACCGGCTCTGACCAGATCGACACCGGCGATATGCGCATAGATCTGCTCAGGCACATCGACGCCTATCATCTCCTTTCTAAACTGCGAATTGCCCAGCACCTTATCCGCCGGTATGCGTCCCGCCTTGAGAATTTCCTGATCGTGATAGATGTCGTGCAAAAATGCATTCAAGGCCTTCACCCGCTGGCGCAGGCCATCCGCCATGCGTTTCCACTCTTGCGCCGCGATGATGCGCGGAATCACATCGAAGGGAATCAAACGTTCCTTGCCGGCATCCTCGCCGTAAACGGCAAAGGTAATCCCGACACGGTGAAACGCGATATCGGCATCCTCCCGTTTGCGTGCGATCACCTCGGCAGGGGTGGTTTTTAGCCAATCGGCATAGCTGCGGTAACTTTCGCGCACCGAGCCGTCTGTAGCATACATTTCGTCATAGGCGGTTTTCATAGGCAAACCTTATCGTGATTGAACAGAAGCATTGTCTGAATCAATGCATGAACCGTGCCAAAAATTTAATACAAAAAAATCATGCAGTTATATATATTAAAAACGCAAAACTTCGAGATTTGCACCAAAATCATGCACCGCAGAGCTTGGTCGTGCACCCTTCAACTGCTGCGCGTCCATGATTGCATGGTGCAACATCCTGCCAGATTACCGATTCTGCCGCGCTGACGTGAGCACACACCGCCTTGCGTTTTGCGTCAGGATTGGTACTCGCGCTAAACTTCAGCGATCTGCAGCCGATAAGTTCACTACGGACAATGAATCGAATCCACAAAGAGGTGTGAAATGACTATCTTGACGATGAATATGAGCAGCTATGAAATTGAACGCATCGACGTCTGTGCAATTGCTATCGACGAATGCGCTGACTGGTATCCTGAAGCGGGTTTGCAACAGTACCCAACGTGTCAATCCCGCCCTGTGTTACCGGTGATGAACATCGATCCCGACACATTTATAAACAGCATGTACAACTATCAACAATAGCGTGAACGGAAGTTCGCTTTAGAGGTGCGCTGGCGGCTTAGTTGAGTCACAATAGCGCACCTTTTCATTTGGGACATGTTATGACTGACGCTGCCGATTTGCTGCTGTTGCGGGACAAGTTGCGGGAATTTGCCAAGGCGCGCGACTGGGATCAGTTTCACTCCCCGAAAAATCTTTCCATGGCGCTGATGGTTGAAGTCGCTGAACTCATGGAGCATTTTCAATGGTTGACCGAAGCGCAATCGGGCGATCTGGCACCCGCAAAGCAGGCGGAGGTCGCCGAGGAGCTGGCCGATGTACTGCTGTATCTGGTGCGTTTATCAGATAAGCTGGGCGTGAATCTAAAAGAAGCCGCCCTGCAAAAAATTGAAAAGAATGCGGCAAAATATCCGGCGGACAAAGTGCGTGGCAGTGCTAAGAAATATTCTGAATACTGAATCCAAATCGTCGTATTATGCTCACCTGCTGCCATTGAAAACCTTTTTGGAATCTACAAAATGAGCGATGCACCTACCCCCCGCAAGAAACGCACTTCACCACCCGATGCACGGGTTGCCAAGATTGGTCTGGCCACTGCAAGATTACATAAAATACTCAAAGAGTTAGGACACACACGCCACCTTGAGAAATCCGCATCCACCATGCCGGATGCCAGGGAGCGACTGTCCTTTATCGACAAATCCATGCACGAGGCATCCGAGCGCACTATCAGCGCGGTGGAAGCTTCGCTGCCGCTGACCAGTGGTTGCCGTGCTTCCTGCAGCAACCTTTCCATACGACTGGCTGATGCGAACTTTGCACCGGGGCAGCAGGAACTGATACAGGAAGCGATTTCAAAACTCGGCGAAATGGCGATGGCACAGGAAACCGTGCATCACAATCTGATGCAAATCATGGAGGCACAGGAATTTCGCGATGTGGCGGGGCAAATGGTCAACAAGATTGTCGATGCCGCCGTCGAGGTCGAAAGTATCCTGCTCGACATACTGAAAGAATACGCGCCCAATCCAGACGATTCACTGATTAGCACGGCGGGGCTGACCGCAGGCCCCGGTACGGTCACCCGGGACAGCGTCAACGGTCAGGATGAAGTGGACGACCTGTTAGCCTCGCTCGGCCTGTAACGACACGGGGCGGGTTTCACACCACCCGCTTCCGACTGCTTACGAGACCCACACCCCCGCAGCACCGCTTTTCATCGTGCCGATCACCGACGCCTGAGCAAAGCCGGCCTGATTGAAGCGCGCTAATACCTCATCGACTGATTCAGGAGATACCGCCACCAGCAAACCGCCGCTGGTCTGCGGATCGGCCAGCAGACGCTGCTGCCAGTGCACGATATTGTCCGCAAAGTGGATGTCGCGCCCGTAGCTCTCCAGATTGCGCTCGATCGCACCGGGACCGATGCCCTGCTGGATCAGCGGCAAGGCGGCAGACAGCAAGGGCACCTGATCGAAACTGATTTCACCGCTCAAGCTTGAGCCGCGACTCATTTCCAGCAAATGTCCCAGCAGACCAAATCCGGTCACATCGGTCAAGGCATGCACACAGTCCATACCACCCAAGGCCGTACCTACGTTGTTGAGCCGCGTGGTACTGTCTATCATCTGCGCGTACCCCTCAGCCGACAGCACGCCCTTCTTCAAGGCGGAAGCCATCACCCCGACACCCAAGCCCTTGCCCAGTATCAGCACATCACCCTCACGCGCGCTGCTGTTCTTCCTGACGCGATCGGGATGCACGACACCTAACGCCACCAGACCGTAGATAGGTTCAGGCGTGTCGATCGAATGTCCGCCAGCCAGCGGGATACCCGCCGCTTTGCAGACCGACTCACCGCCTTGCAATATGGCGCGTATCGTCTCGACCGGCAGCTTACCGATCGGCATGCCGACGATCGCGAGCGCCATAATCGGTGTGCCCCCCATCGCATACACATCTGACAGAGCATTAGTCGCCGCAATACGGCCGAAATCAAAAGGATCATCGACGATAGGCATAAAAAAATCGGTGGTTGCAATGATCGCCTGCGTGTCGTTCAATCGATACACCGCCGCGTCATCGCTGGTCTCCGTGCCGACCATGAGGTCCGGATAGGGTAACTTTTCGCGGGCTTCGCCCAAAATTTGTTGTAACAGGGCAGGCGCAATTTTGCAACCGCAACCGCCGCCGTGCGACAATTGGGTCAGCTTGATTTCTATTTCCGACATGGGTTCCTTTATTTATGCTGTTCAGATCCGCAAAACTAGCACAACTGGCCGAGTTTGACGACATTATTGATGTGCGCACCCCGGCGGAATTCGCTGACGACCACATTCCCGGCGCGATCAACTGCCCGGTGTTCACCGATGAGGAGCGCGTCATCGTTGGCACGCTGTATAAACAAGTCTCCCCTTTCGAGGGGCGCAAGGTGGGCGCTGCGATGGTCGCCAAAAACATCGCGCACCATCTGGAGACCTGTTTCAAGGATCACCCAAAATCATGGAAGCCCGTCATCTACTGCTGGCGCGGCGGACAGCGCAGCGGCGCGATGAGCATCATCCTCTCGCAGGTCGGCTGGGCGGCCCATAAACTGGAAGGCGGTTACAAGACCTACCGCCGCGCGGTGCTGGATGAACTCGAGGTGCTGCCGGAAAAATTCAGCTTGCGCATCCTGTGCGGGCCGACCGGTTCGGGCAAGAGCCGCTTATTGACCGCACTAGCCGGGAGTGGCTTGCAAATATTGGATCTGGAGCAACTGGCGCAACATCGCGGCTCGCTCCTGGGCCGACTGCCGGGACAAGAGCAACCTTCGCAGAAAAGTTTCGACAGCGCACTGCTGCTCGCCCTGCAAAAGCTGGATCCTGCATTGCCAGTTTATGTGGAAGCCGAGAGCAACAAGATCGGCCTGATCACCCTGCCCAAAGCGCTGGTCAACGCCATGCATCAGGGCGAGTGCATCCTGGTGGAGACGCCGCTGGCGACCCGCGTCGCGGGATTGCTGGAAGACTATCGCTACTACGTCGAGAATCCGGAATATCTGATCGAACACCTGCAACCATTGCATCAGTTTCACGGCGAAAAACAACTCATGCGCTGGGCAGATTTAATCAATGCGGGCGACTTTAACACCATGGTCAGCGAATTGCTCACCCTGCACTACGACCCGAGCTATCTGCGGGCAACCTCAAAACACTATACGAAATTTCTCGATGCGCGGCATATTTCCCTACCAAATATTGATGTTAAGTCACTCGAAGATATTGCATCAACTATTTGAATTAAAAATAAATTCTATCGAATTAAAATCCGGATCGCGGCAGAACACAGCGCCGCGACCGGACTGACTCAAGGTATAAGCGATGCCCGCTCGCTCCAGCTTTTCTATCAACGCATGTCTATCCGACACGCTCAAAGCGACATGACGATCCCGCCCGCCGTGTTCCGGACGCGACAAACCGGCTTCAGGATTGGGCAACAACATCAGGTGTATCTGCTGAGTTCCCACGTCATACCAAACTCCCTCAAAACTCATCGCGGGGCGTTTCAGGTCCGCTTTTAGACCGAGTACATCTTCGTAAAATTCGCGCGCTCGGGGCAAGTCGGCGATTAAAAAACTGGTGTGGTGTATGCCTGTAATCATCAAAAGCTCCAAATGTAATGCCGGCTAGTAACGGTAGATCACGGGCAATATTGCGGCCTCACCGGCTAGCGCGAGGTAATCAGCCGCCGTCGCAACACTCGGCACACTGACTAACTGATTGCCGCAATATAGCAACGGCAGGCGATCGCGCTCCCACGGAGGAATACGGTGCTCCTGCAACAAATTTTTCAGAGTGCGGGTGGGCATGTTCAGCGACGGACACAAGGTTTCACCGCCTTGACGCAAGCGCAGCGTGACCGGACTCGCTTGTAATCTTTCAAGACTGATACCCTGCCCTGTCACATTTTGAAACAGCACGCACGCACCAAGCGCTGGCCAGTCGATTTCAGCTTCTCCCTGCCAGGGTAGTATCAGGCTCCGGTCAACGCTGCCCAGCGTGCGCAGCACATGCACACGCCCCTGATAACGATGTAGCTGCCATTGGTCGCCTGCAAAGTAGACGCAGACAGCCGCATCGGCCTTTGCGTAGTTCAACTGATGCAACATCTCAGCCAGTTGCACGGTTTGCGGCATAGGGCAGCCCAGTTGCTGCAAGAAATGACGCAGCAGATTTTTAGCGCGCGCAACACTCAGCGCCTGTAACGCCGCAACGGATAGTGTGTTGTCTACGATGGCACCCGCGCCGTCTATTCGCGCCAGATCATCTAATAGTTCGCCGGCCTCGGCAAAATGTCGGGCAGAACGCCCCAGCGTAGCACGGTAGGCTGGAAATTTTTCGCACATCATAGGCAACAGATGCCGGCGCAGGAAATTGCGCGGATAACCGTCATCCGCATTGCTTTCATCCTCCACCCATTGCAACTCGTGGCAGATTGCATACGCTTCAATTTCCTGACGGGTAGACTGCAACAGCGGGCGCACAATCCGCTGCTTGCCTGTCTTCGCAGACAGTTCCGGCATGGCGCCAGCTCCGCGCACCCCGGCACCGCGCAACAATTGCAGCAGCAGTGTTTCTGCCTGATCGTCGGCATGATGAGCTAGCGCCACAAACTCGCAACGTTGCGAGCTAAAGGCTTGCAGGCGCAACTGCCGTGCAGCAGCTTCTATGCCCAGCTCACGCAACGGGGCAATGTCGACCTTTTCAACAGACAGGGGAATAGATAGTTTTGCGCAAAGACCAGCGCAAAATTCGGCCCAGTGACCGGCGTTCTGACTGATGCCGTGGTGCACATGAATAGCGGACAGTTGCCAGCCATGGCGGGGGGCAAATTGATGCAATAGATGCAGCAACACCACCGAATCGACTCCGCCGCTCAAGCCGATCAGAACGGCGCTGCCATCTGGCAGCAGTCCGGGCAGCGAAGCGGCGAGGCGGTGAGTTAACTTATCCGACTGCAACTTCCTTGTACTTGCCATAACTCATCAGACGATTGAAACGGTCACGCAGCAAGTCGTTGGTGGATTTTTTCTGTGCGGCCTTGAGCGCATCCTGCAGCGCCTTTTTGACATTTTCCATGGTCGCAGGATAATCGCGATGCGCACCGCCCAGAGGTTCGGGGATGATCTTGTCGACGATACCCAATGATTTCAATCGGGTGGCCGTAATCCCCAGCGTTTCCGCCGCATCAGCCGCCTTGTCCGCGCTCTTCCACAAGATAGAGGCGCAGCCTTCAGGAGAAATCACCGAATAAGTGCTGTATTGCAACATCAGCATCGCATCGCCCACCGCAATCGCCAGCGCACCGCCTGAACCGCCTTCGCCTATAATGGTGCAGATTATCGGCACGCGCAGCTCGCTCATCTCATACAGATTGCGACCGATGGCTTCCGACTGGCCACGCTCTTCCGCATTCACGCCAGGGTACGCGCCCGGGGTATCGACAAAGGTCATCACCGGAATGCCAAATTTTTCAGCCAGACGCATCAAGCGCATCGCCTTGCGATAGCCTTCAGGGCGCGGCATACCGAAATTGCGCACGATCTTTTCCTTGGTGTCGCGCCCCTTCTGATGACCAATTACCATCACGCTCTGACCGTTAAATCGCGCTAGTCCGCCGATGATCGCCTTATCGTCGGCAAAATTTCGATCGCCGTGCAACTCTTCGAAATCCGTGAATAAATGCTCAATGTAGTCAAGCGTGTACGGTCGCTGAGGGTGACGAGAGACTTTAGAAATCTGCCATGAAGTGAGCTTCGCATAGATCTCTTTGGTCAGCGTCTCGCTCTTCTTCGACAGTTGCTCAATCTCGTCGGCAATATCCAGCGCCGTATCATCGTTGACGACCCGCAGTTGCTCGATTTTATCTTCCAGATCCGCGATCTGACCTTCAAAATCCAAAAATGTGACTTTCATGTTTTTCCTGCTTTAGCTAGTAGCCGCTAGCCGTAAGCTAAAGCCAAACGGCTTACACGCTACACGCTAAGGGCTGTTTAAAAATTTATTCGACGAACACGCCGCCACTTGGGGCGCGATGATACTACAAACCGAAGAATCGTTTAACGCTCTCCAGCAATTCATTGCGTTGCGAACTCTTCTCCTGATGCCGTGTTTGCTCATCCAGATGATGCAGCACGCTGTCCAACTGGGTGCGCCTCTCCACCAGAATATGCGCGATTTCTTCCGCGAGCCCGGGTCTTGCCTGCATGATGCCGGCAAACGCCTCCTTGTCGAGCCGATAACATTCCATGTCCGTTCTCGCGATGACCGAAGCGGATCGAGGCGCGCCGGTCATCATCCCCATCTCGCCGAAAAAACTGCCCCGCTGCAGCACATTCACGCTACGCCGCGCCCCACCCGGCGCTTCAAGAAACACTTCAGCGTCACCATTGATAATGATATACAACCAGTGTGCGATCGCGCCCTGCCGGGAGATGAGATTGCCTTTGGCAAACTGAACATACTTGAGTCGCTCAGCCAGTGCAGACAACTCCACATCGGTCATCTGAGCAAACAATTCAACGCGCTTCAAAGTTTTGACACGTTGTTGCGCCTCTCTGTGGTGCACGACCTCTTCGTGCTTGCCATTTTCCTTCAAGTAATGAATATTTTGCGCCTCGATTTCCAGTCTGATACCGGCACGTTCGAGTGCGGTGTATATATGCCAGCGCACAGCGGCATCCGTCGGATCGTCTACCGTCAAATCTGTCAGCCAGTAACGCAAAGCATAGCGCGCCACCCCTTTGTCCATTTCCATCAATACGCAAGCGGGCTGGGGAAACTTGGCCACATTGCTGATTTCCGCCAGCAATATCGTATCCTCCACCGCCTTGACCACATGGGAGGGCGTGGTATTGAGGCCGACATTAAACCAGACAGAACGACGCAACTGCACAGGCTGACCGCTGCGTCTGCCCAGCACCATAAATTTGCTTTTCATCAACTGGCTGTTCGGAAAAACTACCGTTTCCCAATTTCTGGTTTCAATCAGGGTGGAGCGCCAGCGTATGTCTACGACACGACCTGTCACTTCATCCACCTTGATCCAGTCACCGATTTCGATGGAATTATCAAGTTGCAAGGCCAAACCACCAAGAATATTTCCGAGCGTATCCTGCATGGAAAATGCCACCACCGCCGTTATCATCGCCGAGGTAGCGACGATGCTGCTCAAGTCCAGTCCCGCATAACGCAATCGCACCAAACCCCAAGCAAGATAAGCGATGATCACGAAAATATCTTCGGTAATCCGAGGCGGATTCAGTCTGGCAAAGGGCAGCACAATGCGGAAGAGCAGCAGGCCGCACAAGCGTATCAGCGCGACTCCGGCACCGATCACCGCAGCTTCATGAAAGACCAGCGCGGCATAATTGAACTGCAGCGCATGAATCAGACCGCTGATAAATTGCAGAATCAGGCAGACAAAGAAAAAAGCCAGCGTATTCATCACGCTCTTGCGCTCTCCCCTTAAAGAGGAAAAGAGCAAAACCGCCAGACAGAGTCCGGTAAACAAAACAAACAAGGACTCTTCCCGCCAGAAATATTGTATTGCTGTGCTCCAGAAACTCATGACACCCCCGCTACACTGAATAATCCGCCAGATGACGGGTTTTACGCCAGAATGCCCAGCAACTGCCGCGCGTCAGCGTAAAGCGTCTCAGACAATCGCCGGCGGCCACCTCAAGCTGCAGCTTATCGATCTTGCCCGAGCGCAAAGCATGCCATAAGGGGGCCGCGTAATGATCCTCAAAATGTTGCAAGCGCTCACGCCAGCCGTTCAAATCCCCTCGCTGCAAAGCCGAGCGCAAACCGGTCCATACCAGCAACTGCACCCCCTCTCCTGCACTGCTCCATTCGGGTTGCCAGTTTGAAAAGGGCGCATCGTTCGCCCTGGCCAGCATCTGCACCAGCACCTCATCGGAACTGACTGCGTCATACGTGACTTGCGGTTGAGCCGGCACCGGCTGATTCCCCCAAAACCACACGCTGTTGACCGGCAATTCGCCGCGCGCTTCCCGCGCCTCGTTGAGCGGATGCGCGAACAGCAGCATCTGAATTTCGTTGAATATTTGATGCCAGCGTCCGTATTCAAGCCCTGAAGGCAGATTGCCATGAATATTGCGCCCGGCGGCTTGCGACATCGGCACGGTGACGATATCCGGGGACTTTTGCTGCTTCACATACCAGCGTTGCGGATCGGGAGTGAAAAATGTCAGCCCGTCGGCGGCGAAGTGCTTATTCAGGCTCGCGCAAAACTGCAACGCTTCCGCAGTGCTTACTTCCACCTCGGGCAGCAGTACCACCTGTTCACGTTGCAGGCGCAAATGCACCGGATCGGCACGCAGCCACCCTCCCTCCCCCAAGCCATCGTATGCCGCTGAAATCTGTGCAATAGATGTATCACTGCGGGTTGAAAACAGCCCGCAGAGCGTATCTTCAAGCGAAATCACCTGATTTTTTTCAACTTTTCCTCGAGACAGAATTTTTTCAAGCGTAGTCAGGTGCAAGCCTGCACACACTTCGCGGGCAAACTCCGGAGGAAGAAATAAATCGGTGATAACCAGATGGACACTTTTCATGAGGCAAGTTTAACCCAGATTTCTCTTCACACCCTGTCCCATGCATTTATTTCAGAGGGGTACTCCTTGCTGACCGTTCAGCAAAACTATTGGCTCTATTCTCCTGCATTGCAGGACGGGTGTTTCCATCGTCAGCTGAGATGGCCAGAAGTGGATGTGTGACCAGGGTGGTATCGTGCACATCCTGATCCCCGAAACTGGCAGCTTTTTTACATCAAGAATAGCTTTACCGACTTCACTCTTGGGTTCGTCCTGCATCAAGCTCAGGCGTACTTTGTTATTCGTGGCAAGTCCAATCCGCAATTTCGGCGTAGATAATCTCGCTCCGTGGACAAATTCACCTGCCTGCATTGTGATCAAACTATTGCCCTAACCTCAGCCAAAGCTAGTAATAAACGATCTGCATCATCTACGAGGCACTACGTTCTACGATGCCGAACTCGACCATCAACTGGTCTTTCTGACCAATAATGACGACTTGTCTGCTCTGACCTTCGCACAACTATATCGTCGTCGCTGGTAGGTCGAACTGTTCTTCAAATAGATCAAACAACATCTTCGAATTAAAAAGTAACAACTTTCGACTCTCATCTTTGCGTCGCCAATATGTAGACATCATTGTGGTTAAAACGACTCAAGCGCATTCTGATTGCTGCTGGCGGAGTTGCTAGACCCGCAATCGTGAGGGGAATACTCCGCCGCACATCCAAGGTTGCCAGCCTTGCCAGAAACAACCCCACGGGCGTGGGGAGTACGCAGTATGCCTGTCTTGCAATATATGGCCCCTGCCGCCCCTCTGAGTGTCCCTGACTGCCTCCTGTGCGCCCCTGACTACCCCTCTGTGTTCCCATGACTGACTTATTGGTTCAGTACAATACAGCTTAGCACCCTTAATAGCTGACGCAACGCCCTGTTTATATGTATGGAAGCCCCTCATCTGTAACCAGACAGGCATCTCCAGCCTACGAGCGGGCACGTCTGATCTATTAACAGCCATCTTCAGTCCTTTGCCGGGTAGCTTCAGCCTATTGGCGGATTCGTCTGTTCTATTGACTGACAACTCGAGTCCTTTTTCGGGCATCTCTAGACAATTTACAGGCACATTATCGGGTCTATCGGGGACATACAGCGGCAAGACGAAGGTACTTTCAAACTACAGGAGTCCGTTGCAAACTATCCATAAATCAACCTCACTTTCGTTTATCTACAAAAAATCTCGAAAAAGCTTTTTAAGCGCGGCGTGCACAAACCTACGTCAAATGCATTATTAATGATAGTTTGCTCCCTCCACGACTCTATGAGCCTTGCGGTCGCAATGACAACACTGCCTCAATAAAACTGGAGGCAGACATCATAATGCCAATTTTCATCCTGACATGGAGATATTTAGACGCGACAGCACGCACATGCAGGCAAAAATGCACCGCGAATCTGCCATTGAGCGCCGCCTTGTGGCAAACTGTCGGCCGTTCCATCACTGCGCCTAATCTATCTTGCAACCCTACGAATTATTTATCGGCCTGCGCTACACGCGCGCCAAACGCCGCAACCACTTCATCTCCTTCATTTCGCTGATTTCCATGCTGGGTATGGGGCTGGGCGTAATGGCGCTGATCGTCGTGCTGTCGGTGATGAACGGCTTCCAGAAGGAAATCCGCGAACGCATGCTGGGCGCATCCCCTCACCTGGAAGTCGTCGCCGACGGCGGACGGATGGAGAACTGGCAAGTCATCCAAAACATAGTCACCCATCACCCGCAAGTCACCGCCTCCGCGCCCTATGTGGCAGGACAAGGGATGCTGTCATTCGGCCAGAGCGTGCAAGGCGTGATGGTGCGCGGTATAGATCCTGCGCTTGAAACGGCCATCACCGACTTATCCAACAGCGTCAAGGCCGGCAAACTGGCCGATTTGCGCAGCACTGAATTCGGCATCGTACTGGGCTCCGATCTGGCGCGAGCGCTGGGCGTGCGCATGGGCGAAAAAGTCATGCTGATCACGCCGCAAGGTTCTATCACTCCGGCCGGAATGATGCCGCGATTGAAACAATTCCGCGTAGTGGGCATTTTCGAGATCGGCATGGCGCCATACGACAACAGTCTGGCCCTGATCAACATGGTTGATGCGCAGAAACTGTTCCAACTGGGCGATGCGGTGACAGGTATCAGCACCAAGCTGCGTGAGATCGACAAAGCGCCTGACGTGGCTCGCGAGTTGCAATACAAAATGCCGGACGGTCTTTACGCCAACGACTGGACGCATCAAAACAGCAATTATTTCAAGGCGGTACAGATGGAGAAGAAGATGATGTTCATCATTCTTTCGCTGATCGTTGCGGTAGCGGCATTCAACATCGTCTCGACGCTGGTGATGGCGGTGACCGACAAGCAATCAGATATCGCGATATTGCGCACGCTAGGCGCCTCCCCTCGCAGCATCATGAAAATCTTCATCGTGCAGGGTGTGGTGATCGGCCTGATCGGCACGCTGGCGGGCAGCATCTGCGGCGTATTGCTCGCGCTCAATCTCAACGTGGTGGTGCCGTTTATCGAGCATCTGTTCGGCGTGCAGTTCCTCGCCAAAGACGTGTATTACATCAGCGAACTGCCCTCCGATTTACGCTATACCGAGGTATTCATGGTGTCAGGATTATCATTTTTAATCAGTCTATTAGCGACACTATATCCGAGCTGGCGCGCTTCGAAGACTCAACCTGCGGAGGCACTGCGCTATGAGTAAGAATCAGGATGCAGACCGCGAGGGTCTTCCCCGCACAACTAAGGGGCTAAGCCCCGAGTTGTTGCGTGAAGCTTCTAGCTCTCAGCACGGCGTGATTTCCTGCCGGGATTTGAGCAAAACCTTCACGCTGGGCAAGTCGCAAGTGCCGGTATTGAAAGGCATCAATCTGAATGTAGCGAAGGGCGAGCGCATCGCCATCGTCGGCTCGTCGGGTTCGGGTAAAAGCACCCTGCTCCACCTGTTAGGAGGACTGGATAATGCCAGTTCCGGCTCCGTGCAGATACTGGGACAAGACGTGCAGGCGATGAACGAGACACAGCGCGGCGTGATCCGCAATCAATCTTTAGGCTTCGTCTATCAGTTTCACCATCTGCTGGCGGAATTCACCGCGCTGGAGAATGTGGCGATGCCACTGCTGATACGCGGCATGAAGCGAAAAGACGCACAACCGGTTGCCGCCGCGATGCTGGAAAAAGTGGGCCTATCGCATAGGCTAGATCACCTGCCCTCAGAGCTGTCCGGAGGAGAGCGTCAGCGCACCGCTGTGGCACGCGCGCTGGTCACTCAACCCGCCTGCGTGCTGGCCGATGAACCGACCGGCAATCTGGATAGAAGCAGTGCTGAAGCGCTATTTGATTTGATGCAACAACTCAACGAGCAACTGCACACCAGTTTCATCGTCGTCACCCACGATCTGGAACTGGCAAAACGCATGCAGCGCAGCTTGCGACTGGTGGACGGTGTGTTGAGTGCGAATTGATACTGCGTTGGCACCTGCCTGAAGTCCGTGATTTCAAACGGGTTCGGAATCAGGAAGAAATAATTTGACGTTGTTGCGACCGGCATTTTTGGCCGCATACATGGCTGTATCGGCATTTTTAACCAGTGTGGCCTCGTCACCACCGTGGTCAGGGTACACAGAAATCCCGATACTGGACGAGACAGACATACAATTGCCATTCAATTTAAATGGTTGATTAAGCTCAACGCGAATTTTCTCTGCGACCTCGGTGGCATCTTGCGCCGTTTCAATCACCGGCAGCAATACGATAAACTCGTCCCCGCCTATCCGCGAGACCGTATCAGATTCACGTATGCACCCTTGTATGCGACGTGCAACCTCCAGCAACACCTGATCGCCAACAGCGTGACCATACTGGTCATTGATCGGTTTGAACTCATCCAAATCGATAAACATCAGCCCCGAACGCTTCATATCGCGATGTGCCAGCACCAGCGCCTGATTGAGCCTGTCACTGAGCAACTGACGATTAGGCAAACCGGTTAATACATCGTAACGAGCCAGCCTGGTCAGCTCGATATTGGCCAATTTCAATTCTCGTGTACGCAGCTCAATTTTCTCTTCCAGCGTCGCGTTAATCTCCTCAATCTGCCGAATTTTTTGTTTGACTGCTTCGTCCATGGCGATAAAACTTCTCGTGAGGTCGCCCAGTTCATCACGCCTTTTCGGATCAAGTTCACTCAGTGTAGTGCCCGCAACGCCCTCACCGGCGGCTACACGGCGAAAAATTGAACTCAACACGGTTACCGGCCGCGATATCGACGCCGCAAGATACCAGCCAAAAGGCAAAATGATCAGCAATGTAAAAAAGGCAATTCCTGCCAGAATTTCGATCATTTCTGCGGTGTTTTCACGAACCACTTCGGCAGAACTGAGCGCGGCGATGCTGGCGACCCGATGCGTCCCGTTATACAGCGGCAGAAAGTTTTGGTAATAATGCTGTGTGTCGACTTTAATTTCATTGAAAGTATACTCACCTTCACCGAGCACTTGCATCCCGCGCTGATCTAGAGAGAGATATCCGGGCAGCGCACCGGCAAGCTGTCCTTGCTGGTTAAAAATATTGATTTTGCTACCGGTTAACCTGCCTAACTGCTCGACAAATTTCTGATCCAGCGGCTGAACCATGACCAGCAGACCCAGTTGCCGGGTTTGCAGTTTCCCGGCGTTGAACACCTCACCCATCACAGGCACAAAAGACTCTATCGATAACAGGCCATCCACCATCCTGTAGTGGATATCCTCCTGCTGCGGCAATTTACCGGGAAACATCATCTCCAGATTGCCTAGCGCGTGCACCGTTCGCAGGTTATTGCGATTGAGTTCATCGCCGGCGTTAAGTGTCGCCACCTGAAATACAGGCAAGGGGCGACGTTCGACATATCCGGCCTGATTATGCGTGTCTTGCAATGAGGCGAAAGTAATTAACTGACCATTATCGTTATACAGGGCAATCCTCGACAGATTGGTCGCACGCGCCGTCTTGTATGTGTCTTTGACCAACTGCTGGTAGGTAACAAAGAGCAATTCGGGATTGACGTTTTCATCCAGGTAGTGCGTCAAATACCACAGCGTCGATCCCAGCAGTTTCTGCCCTGCCAATTGACGCGCGGCCTGCAGTTGAGTCGCTTTTCTCTCGTTCAGATTGTCATTGATGATTCTGACTGCATTGCTCAGTTCAACCTGAGCATTTTTCAAATATTGCTGGCTGATTACCCATGACACAGCCAGCATAAAGGTCAGCGCCATCACCAGACTGATGACTACCGCCCACAGCACAAGTCGGGTTTTAAGCCGGGTAATGATCATCGAGGCAGGACGGGTGAATAGGACAGCACCGTTTCGTATCCGGCGGGCGCTGTGGTGATATCGTAATCGTAACTGGCGTAGTTACCCGCATCGACCATTCCTAGCTTGATGAGCAAAGTATGCGGCAGTTTCTTGATACGACCCTCCAGATAGTTCACGGCCAGATTGATGGAAACCCGAGCCTGACTGACCCCCTTGACATCGGTGGCGGCAAAAATTTCGCCTTTGCGAATGTGTCCTATCATTTCGCGAGTCAGTCCGTAAGCGACTATGCGGATCTTTTTTCTGAGTCCGGCCGCCTTAACCGGCAATATCGCGGCAGGCGCACAGTCGGTGCAGCCCAATATATAATCCAGATTCTTGCCGTGAACCTTTAGCACCTGTTCGGCCAGGCGGGACTGACCGATCAGATCGCTATCGCCATAACGCACATCGACGATGTTCACTTTAATCGGTGCCGTTTGTGCGGCCAGACGAGTCCCCGCCACTTCACCCATCACCCAACCGGCATCGGCAGGTCCTGGCAATAAAGCGATATTGATCGATTTCATGCCGCGCCTTTGTGCATCCCGGATCACCCACTCGGTGGTATCTATCCCCATCTCTTTGAGCGAAGAAGTCACCTTGACCGTCAAATCATCACTGGTGCTGTCATTGGCCATCTCAAAAACCGGAATACCCATGGCGCGCGCTTTGGCGATAGAGGGATTATTGGCGGTCTGGCTGATAGGCGAAATAACGATGGCGTCATATTTAGCCTCGATGACTTCATCCATCTTGCGCAGTTGCCCGATCAAATCATCATAGCCATCGGCCGGAAAAATATCGATCGCAACACCCAATCGCCGCGCTTCAGAAATCAGCCCGTATGTACAATCTACCCAGTAGGGATCTTTGACATGCGGGAACAGATAAGCGATACGCCATCGTTTTTCGCTTGGTAACGCCATGGGATAAAGTTCGTCGAACACACGTCCGGTTGACAGTGCTTCATCAGCCGAACCGTTGCTCTTCAAGGGAGGGTAAATAGCGTAGACTGGAATCGGCGCAAACTTTTTGATTTCGACCTCAGCAGCCTCAACGGCAACGCCCGTCAATAGCGCACACAAGGCTAGGAAAGGGAAAAATCGCGTTCTGCTCATATTTTACCAATGCCGATAAATTCATGTGGGGCAGGACGAACCGTCCGGCACCGCATCATAGCATCTGGCACTTATAAACCACCAACTTAACTGCAAACTTAACTGTAAATTTATTTGACGCCCTGCCGCATCCCCGCTAACCATCATACAACCCGGCAGAAAGCGCTCCTTAGCTTTAATTGGAGCACTTACACCAGATATCGCGACTTAGTTTGTTGTCGGAGGATAGTTATTTAGTGCTAACTTTCATCTCAGCCTATAAATTCATTGAGGGTGTTGGTAGAATGCGCGCTCTACTTACAAACACGAAAATAATGACGCTAACGGAATCGCAACTCATCGCCATGCTAAAAATGCAGGACGAAATGAATCGCAAGGTCAATCCGGAATGGGTATCCGCCAAAAACAACTGGCATCGTGCAATTTTGGTAGAAGGTGTTGAAGCAATTGAGCATCACGGCTGGAAGTGGTGGAAGAAGCAGGAATGCGACATGGCTCAGTTGCGCATGGAACTGGTCGATATCTGGCACTTTATTTTATCGGCATACATTGAGCACAAGCACGGCAATGTGGCACTCGCAAAACTGGATATGTTAGCAGAACTGGCGTTACATCAAAAGTCAGTACAGTTCGATAACCTGTATTATGTGCTAACGCAAATCCATTTACTGGAAAAGCTCGATCTGATGGTTGGGCTGGCCACCGCAAAACGCACTAACCTTGCCCTGTTTGATTCGCTGCTGGCCGATTGCGGGATGGACTGGGACGTGTTGTTTAAACACTATATCGGCAAGAATGTATTGAATGTATTTCGTCAGGATCACGGTTACAAACAGGGCACTTACCTCAAGGTCTGGAATGGACGTGAAGATAATGAACATTTGATCGAATTGCTGGAGGTGGCGGATCTGAATGACGCCGAAGTAAGAAATGTACTGTATCAATCGCTCAAAGTCAGGTATCTCCTGAACGTTGAGCATCAAGTATCACAAGCAACATCCTGAAATCAGCTGTTCAATCCTGAGCAGATTTAGAGATTAGCAAAATGTGACCATCCGGGCGAGATTAGCTCAAGGTTAAATATTGCATAAGCTATTTTTTCTGCCAATAATTACGAACAGACTGCAGGGCATTTGAAACCTCTTTAAACCACAACGGGAGCAGTAAATATGAATCGCAAGGAACTGATAGACGCACTGGCAGCAAAAACAGGTAGCACCAAGACGGATGCGGACAAAAACATCGCCGCATTGCTTGAAATTATCAGCGAAACACTGGGCAAGGGCGACAGCCTCGCGCTGGTTGGCTTCGGCACTTTTGAAGTTCGCGAACGCGCAGCTCGCACCGGTCGCAATCCGGCCACCGGCGCCCAATTGAATATCGCTGCATCCAAGACGCCTGCATTCAAGCCGGGTGCAAGCCTCAAGGCTGCGGTCAACGCATAGTACTTGCAAGCTCACCGGAGCCGCTCGATACCGGCCGGTTCCGGCAGTTTTGTTATAGCTCACTTAAAATTAATGAGATATATCTGTCATTGGCTTTTCATTACCTCCTCCCTGCTCTATTCGCTGACTACGCTGACGGCCTGCGCTCAAGAGGGTGTAAGTGTCGGAAAGCCTTCAATTTTTCGCAATCTGATTCCCGCCGAGCGGCTAGAAAATCAAGCGTCGCTACAGTACGCGGAAATGCTGCAAGAAGCCTCTGCTAAGCACACTCTGGCAGCGGGCAAAAATGCACAGCTCCATCGCCTGCGCCGCATCGCCGCCAAGATCATCCCGCACGCCCACAAATTTAACCCGCGCACCAGCGTTTGGCAGTGGCAAGTCAATTTACTGCGCGATAATCAGCTCAATGCATTCTGTATGCCGGGCGGCAAAATCGCCGTGTATTCAGGACTGATAGAAAAGTTACAGCTGACTGATGATGAAATTGCCATCGTTTTGGGTCATGAGATCGCTCATGCATTGCGCGAACACGCCAGAGAGCGCATGGCCAAGAACGAATTAACGCAAATTGGTGTCTCTTTGCTGGGACAAAATATCGGAGATGGCCGTTATAGCGGACTATTTCGCGCGGGCGGTTCCTTACTGACCCTCAAATTTTCCAGAAGTGACGAAACTGATGCGGATATTGTGGGACTGGAGCTTTCTTCACGAGCGGGTTACGATCCGCATGCAGGAATGACGCTGTGGCGAAAAATGACAGCCGGCAATAAAGGCGCGCCCCCCTTCTGGTTATCGACGCATCCTTCCGGAGAAAATCGAGAGAGAGAAATTGAGCGCCATTTGCCTGAAGTAATGCCTTTATACCAGCGTACCATACGCTAACATCCGGCCTGCCACAAAAACAGGCTAAACCAACAAATACAATTTAATTCAACTGGTTAAATACGTATCAGGCGATTTGATTAACAGACTTGTCCACAATAATTGTGGAGAAAATTCGCCAACCGGAAGTGTGTCGGGACGTTGTACTCAAGAATCAATTTAAAATCAATGCACTGTATCGCATCGCTCGACGACTTTGATAAAATCAGCGTTTCACCTAGTGTCTTGAGTGGAACAAACTCCTCGCTTATTACTTGCAAACTACCTTCCTGCAAGAAGGATCGCAGATGAGAATGCACCTCGTTCTGATGAAAACTGATTTCCTTTTTCTCCTGGCGCGCCAGCTAAAAATCCTTATTCATCATCTGCTCATTACGATTAATCACGGTCAAATTAGCCGAAAAAGGCGCGCAAATCATTGAAGCTTGCGAGCCTGAAATGGACCATCCATCTCCTGGCCTGCAACTTAGTAATTAAACAAATGCCTTTCAATCGCGTAATGCACCAGCTCGGCTGAAGTGCTGATCCCCATTTTTTCCATCAGGTGCAACTTATGTGTGCTCACCGTCTTGTTGCTGATGGATAACTGATTGGCGATTTCATTCACGCGTTTACCGGCCACCAGCAGGGCGAAAATCTCAAATTCCCGATCCGACAATCGCGCATGAGGCTCACGCTGATCCGGAAACACCGAATCGAAAGCCATTTGCTCGGCCAGTTTGGGGTCGATATACTTGCCGCCGCCGGCTACCTTGCGTATCGCACCCACCAACACTTCCGGGTCTGCATCTTTGGCGATATAACCGGCCACCCCGGCTTTGATGGTACGCAAGGCGATCTGCGCCTCGTTATGCATGGAAAAAATCAGAATCGGTAAATTCGGGCAACGTGCCCTGATACGTTCGATCAAGGTGATACCACTTAACCCCGGCATGGTCAGATCAAGCAATAAAAGATCGAAATCGGTTGAGACGGACAACTGCCGCAACACGTCAGACCCATCGCAGGCCTCTGCCGCCACCACCAGGTCGGACACCATCAGAAATATCTTCTTCAATCCTTCACGGACGATGGCATGATCATCCGCAATTAACAGACGTATCATCACTTCTTCTCCTTAATAGTCTGACCACATCAAATGGAATATGCGCGGTGATTACCGTCCCAAGTGCGGGACTGCTCGCTACGTTCACGCTACCATTTATCGCTAAAGCGCGTTCCTTCATTCCCATCAGACCAAATGATTTTTTGCGGCGCGGCGCATCAGGATCAAAACCCTGTCCGTCATCGCGAATCGTTACCGTCAGACCATCATCGCCCTGAGTGAGTGTGATCTCGACCCGGCTCGCCCCGGCATGCCGAACCACATTGGTCAGCGACTCCTGCACGATACGGAATATCACCATGATTTGTTCTTCACTGAGCGCCTGCTTAGGCTCGACGGCTTGCAACACGCAAGGGATCAGGTTGCGCGCATTAAACTCATTGCACAGCCAGTTGAGTGCCGGCACCAGCCCCATATCCAGCGCAGGCGGTCGCAGATTGACGGTCACATCGCGCACCCCCTGAATGGCTTGATCGATCAGCACCCGCATGTCTTCTATCTTGCTGAGCAACAGCGGATTTTGTTCACCGAACTGCATACGCAACAGCGAAATATCCATGCGCAATGCGGTTAAAACCTGCCCCAGTTCGTCATGTACTTCTCGTGCGATGCTCTTGAGTTCAGCCTCTCTGCTGGCGACTCCTTGTGCAGCCAGTTCACGCAACCTCGTTTGATTTTCTCTTAACGCCGTTTCAGTCTGTTTGCGCGAAGTAATATCGCGCACGGTTGCCTGCAAAAAAAGTTCCGCCCCCAAATCTATCCGGGTCAGCAACACATCGGCCATAAACACGCTGCCATCCAACCGGCGGTGCAGATATTCAAAGCCGTTCACCCCCTGCCGGATGGCGATCTCTATCATCTCCTGCGCCCTGAGTGCAGAATCAGCGCCATCCGCTTGTCGTTCAGGCGCCAGTTGCCAGGGCTCCAGCCCGATAAATTCCGCGACGCTATCCGCACCGAACAACGCCAGCGTGGTCTGGTTAGCGCTGGTAAAACACCATGAAGGCGGGGCCAGCGTCATCAGCGCATCGCGCGAATTCTCGAACAACAGTCGGTGTTTGAGCTCGCTGATACGCCGTTCTTCCTCGGCTGCCCGCCGCTCGGTGATGTCGCGAAACACCCCGACCAGCAAAAACTTATCGTGCAGGCGAACCTGGGATGATCTGATATCGACATAAAACATACCGCCATCACGGCGCAGCACGGGAATATCCGATGATAACTGTTGCTCACCGCGCGCATGCCTCTGTATATCTTCAATAATCCATGGAAGATCGCTGCGCGTATGGATATCCTGTATCGACAGTCCGGGAATTTCATCCTGACTGTAACCTAACATTTGACAAAAGGCCGGATTGGCATTCACGAACCGATGGTTATACGGATCGATCAGTAGAATTCCGTCCAGCGCACCCTCAAAAATAATCCTGAATTTTTCCTCTGATTCGCGCAGTTTTTGCTCGGATTCTCGCAGTGCGGTGATATCGGTAAAGGTGATGCGTACAGCATATTCCTGGCCATCGACTATGCGTTGACAGTTGAGCTGTGCGTAACACAATGTTGCATCGCTGCGGCGCAATTGCAGCTCACAAATCAGCGTGTCAGGGTGTTTTAACAAGGTCAGAAAGAAACGATACCAGCGATCGCTGTATTCCTTTGTGAGCAACCTTGAAAAACGGCTGTTCAACAAGGACTGGCGACCCATACCGAAGAGTTTGGCCGAGGTCAGGTTGGCTTCAACAATCAGACCATGGCGATCGACGGTAAGATAAGCGACAGGCGCAAAATCATACAGATGCAGATAACGGTCGCGCGACTCTTCGAGTTGCAACTGCGCCTGGCGCAGGGTCTCGTTCTGCATCTCCAGTTCCATCTGATGCACATGCAATTCGTGCAGCAGATCCTTGTCCGAGCGCGTCGCCTCCAGCATATTCGCCTGCTGCGCCTCAATTGTCGACGACTCTGTTGCGCCAGTCGCTTTATTATCCATTAATATTATATAAAATCAATTAATTACGCAATTCATGCTGAAAGAATTCAACCCGATTTCTGCCGCCCGCCTTAGCCTGATACATCGCCATATCGGCCCATTTTAAAATATCCGCCTGGCTATTTTCATGATTGAGAAACAAGACGATGCCTATACTCGAGGTGCAGTGATGTTCAATGGTGACAGCCGCCTCGCCCGCCGTAGCGCTGGTCAGCGTATAAGGTTCGGCCAGTGTGGCTCTGATCTTTTCCGCTACTTGCCTCGCCTGCGCGACCGATTCAGCCCTGTCGACATCCAGTTCACTCAACAACACGACAAATTCATCCCCGCCAAAACGCGCCACCGTATCGATTTCGCGTACGCAACTGGTGACTCTATGCGCCGCCTCGATCAGCAACAGGTCGCCCATATTATGACCATACTCGTCGTTGAGCGGTTTAAAATTATCCAGATCGAGAAACAGCAAAGCGCCGTAGCGCCCGCTGCGTTTGGATGCCGCCATCGCCTGCACCAGACGGTCGTCCAGCAGGCGACGATTGGGCAATTGCGTCAGCGTGTCGTAAAAAGCCAGTTTGCGTATCTCCGCTTCACCCTTGATACGTTCGGTAATGTCTGTCAACACCAGACGTATCAACAGCGCCTCACCGGGCTTATTCAGGCGCAGACAATCAATCCGGGCAAAGAAATATGTACCATCCTTGCGTTGCAGGGAGAGTTCGCAGGTGCCGGAGGTATCCGAGACCAGCGCCTGTTGAAAATGCCGGTGCCAGTGATCCTGAAATTCCGGCAGGACGAACGAGGCGAAACGCTGCCGCCACAACTTGTTGCGCTCCGAGCCCAACATCGCTGCGCCCGTCAGATTGAGTTCGGAAATCAGGCCATTTTCATTGAGGGTGATGTAGCCTATCGGTGAAAAATCATAGAAATCCATGTAGCGGTCGCGCGACTTTTCCAGATCAAACTGAGACTGACGCAAGGCTTCATTCTGCATTTCCAGTTCAATCTGATGCACTTCCAGTTCATGCAACAGATCATTCGTCGAAATACCTTCGAGTTTATTAGCATGGACTCGCTGCGCCAGCTTGGTCTCGGCGAATTGCCGCAAGGCATGCATCTCCGACAAGCGAGGTTTATCTTTCACGGCAGCAGATCCATTCCGATTAGAATCAATGTCTTACCAATTATATTGCGGGCATTTAGGTATAGCGCTCGATGACAGTTCACGGGAGATTCATAGTCGATACGAACACGATCAACCGTACCGCTGTCCGGCAACACCCGTTCGAGCAACTCGTGCATGACGGGCGTATCCCATAATCGATTGCTGATTTCGTACACCGAACAACCGCTGCACTGTGCATCGCCGCTATTGAAATGCTGATAATAGGAGCGGCTCGCCGCCACGACTCGAAAATCGGCATCCAGCACCAGCAGCGGATCGCGCACCGTATTGACGATGTTTTGCGCCAATTCGCGCGGTTCAACCCGGTTCTGCTCGGATCGCATGCGCTCGCTGACATCGCCGAACGTGAGCAACACCCCATCGATCACATTGTCCAGCGTGCGATAGGGCTGGATGCGCACGTGATACCAGCGGCCGTCCAAAATGCGCAGTTGTCGATCGCAGGGTATCAGTGTCGCCAATACGCCCTCAATCTCAACCTGCAGGTCCGGCCCTTCGAAATTCGACTTAATATCGGTCAGGCGTCTGCCGAGATCGGTGGCGACCAGACGGTACAACTGACTGGCATCACCCGTATAACGCCGGATACGCAATTTCTCATCGAGAAACAGCGTCCCCATGTTGATATTGTCGAGCAAATTTTTCAGATCATTTTGCACGGTCATCAGCTGCTCGATTCGTGCTTGCAATTCGGCATTGACGGTCGCCATTTCCTCATTGAGCGATTTTAATTCCTCTTGAGAAGTTTCAAATTCCTCATTGGTCGACTGCAATTCTTCATTCGTGGATTGCAATTCCTCGTTGATCGATTTGAGTTCTTCACCCGAAGCCTGCTCCCCCTCCAGCGTCGCTTGCAAATTCTCGCGGGAAAAAGCCAATTCGCGTTCCAACTCCTCCAGACGGCGCAGCTCGGCACGTCGAGGTAAGGCTTTGGCCGGTCTGGCCGGCGGCGTATGAACCTGATCCTGAAAACTAATCAGCAGCAACTTGACGCGCCCGTCCTCCCCGCCTGTTTGCTTGCTGTCGATTTGCCGGACACTAAATCGAACCGCATGAATCTGCCCGTTTATTCTGATAGTCACCTCGTGATTCAGAACCGGTGTGTGCTGAAGAGTCGCCGTGATGGCCTGCCCCAGCGATAACTGCAGCCCCTCGCGAGCCATATCGACAATATTAAGCGTTGCATGGCCGGGGGCAGGACGCAGATACTTGCCGGTATCACCGTGCACGTACAGAATATTGCCTTGCGCATCGGTGACCACTGAAGCCGGTGCATAGGTCTGCAACAACACGCGCCGGGTCAGCTCGGCAAAGTTTGTCACCCTGGTCGAGTCAGTATTCGCCTCAATCGGACGCCGCTTTGCATCCGGCAACGTGCCACTGGCGGCCGTCTTACCGGTCGCAGTATATAACTTCCATTTGCGGCTAAGCGGCTTGAATAACTCAACCTGCGTACCGATACTTTCGGAGGGAGAGAGAAACAACACGCCTCCGCCATTCAACGCAAAATGGAACGTGCTGATCAACCGGCTTTGCAAGGGAGGTTCAAGATAAATCAACAGATTGCGGCAGCTGACCATATCCAGATGAGTGAACGGCGGATCCTTGATGACGTTTTGGATGGCAAACACCACCATTTCGCGGATAAATTTCTTAATCCGGTAACCGACATCTTCCTTGATAAAAAAACGCTGCAGCCTTTCGGGATGGACATCCTGAACGATATTCAGCGGATAAATGCCGGTGCGCGCCGTGGCGATGGCTTCTTCATCCAGGTCGGTGGCGAACAATTGTATTTTGTATTGCTGATGATGCTCATCCAGATATTCGCGCAACACGATCGCCAGCGAATACGCCTCCTCGCCGGTGGCACAGCCGGCAACCCAGATGCGCAGAACGTCGTCGGCCGCTTTACCAGCCAGCAGCTTGGGGAGCACCTCATGCTTGATGGACTCAAAGGCCGCAGCATCCCGGAAGAAACTGGTGACATTAATAAGCAACTCTTTGAATAACAATGATATTTCTAGCGGATTTTCCTTAAGATAGCGTGCGTAAACCGTCTTGTTATCCAGACCGTTTTGCATCATGCGTCGTTCGATGCGCCGGCTGATGCTGCTCTTCTTATATTGTGAAAAATCGTGCCCCGTTACGTTGCGCAACAACATCAGAATGCGGTTCAGATCACCCAATTCCTCAGCGGGAATAACTGGAGGCTGGTACAAGCGGCGCAGGCCAGATTTGAGCGCATCCGCCATCTTCTCGACCGGCAGAATGTGGGTGGCGTAACCCGCGTTTATGGCGCTGCTCGGCATTCCGTCAAATTTGGCGGTAGACGGCTCCTGCACCAGAGAAATACCGCCGGCTCCCAGGATCGCACGCAAACCCAGTGTGCCGTCCGTCCCAGCACCGGAGAGTATGATGCCGACCGCCTGCTCGCCGCAATCTTCGGCCAGCGAACGGAAGAAGGTATCGATGGGCAGACGTGCACCATGCGGCAATTCGGGTATAGACAGCTGCAGCTGGCCGTGAAAAATGGCCATGTCGCGGTTAGGAGGAATCACATAAACTCGGTTGGCGTCGACGGTCATTTGATCTTGCGCTTCGACCACGATCATGCCGGTACTGCGTTGCAGTATGTCTGTCAGTATGCTCTCGTGGCTGGGATCAAGATGAGAAATCACCACAAAAGCCATGCCGCTATCGGGCGGAACATTCCGAAAAAACACCTCGAACGCTTCCAGTCCGCCGGCTGAAGCGCCAATTCCGACAATGGGAAAATCCCCTGACACGCCCTGCTCACTGGACGTTTCGGGGATGGTGTTCTCGGCAACCACAGCATGTCCTTGACGTTAAAATTAGGCGTGCACGATAAAGCTTAGTCTGCCAGCTGTAAATCAGGCGATTCCTACCATCGCTCGATTATATGACTATGAGGGGGTCATATAACTATGATGGGGTCAGGTCTTGCAATAACACATTTTTAAAAATGTGTTATTGCAAGACCTGACCCCCGGTTTGACCCCGGTTACAGACCGCTCAACACCTTGATATGGGCCGTAACGCTGCGACCCAGTGCATGCAGGGAATAACCGCCTTCCAACACCGAAACGATGCGCCGTTCAGTGTGACGTTGAGCAAAAGTCTTTAGCTCCTCTGTCACCCAAGCGTAATCCGCCTCGCGCAGTGCCAGACCGCCCATATCATCCTCACGGTGCGCATCGAATCCTGCCGATATCAGCAGCAACTGCGGAGCAAATTTTTCCAGCGCAGGTAGCCAGTGCTGCGAAACGGTCGCTCTGAAGACGTCCCCCGATGTACCTGCTGCCAGCGGCGTATTGATGATGTGCTCATTGCCGCTATCGGCACCGCAATAAGGATAATAAGGATGCCTAAAACTCGAACACAACATCACTCGAGCATCGTCGTGGAAAATATTCTCCGTGCCATCGCAGTGGTGCACATCAAAATCCACAATCGCCACTCGCTGCAAACCGTGGTGCGCTATCGCGTGTGCAGCCGCGACCGCGACATTATTGAAAATACAGAAGCCACCCGCCCTGGCACGCCCCGCATGATGACCGGGGGGGCGCACATTGCAAAAAGCATTTTCAGCCTGCCCCGCCATCACCATATCCACGGCTTGAACTGCCGCACCGGCCGCACGCAAGGCAGCGGACAGGGTATAAGGGTTCATTTGGGTATCACCGTCTAAATCCACCAGACCGGCCTCGGGAGATTTTGCGTAAATGGCATCGACATACGCCGCATCATGCACCCTCAACAATTGCTCGCGGGTCGCTTGATGAGCATCAAAATGCAGCAGGAACGGCGATAAACCCGAAGAGATGAGCTGATCCTCAATCGCGTGCATACGAGCGGGACATTCGGGATGATCGGCACCCATATCGTGTTTCAGGCAAGCTGCATGGGTAAGATAGGCTGTGTGCATATAAAACCTCGAAAGTGAAAGGAGAAAAGTTAAATAGGTAAAAACCAATAATCCAGATTTAACTTTTCTCGTTTTGGTTGCTACAACTCCTTGCGCACAGCCTTGATGCTGTCGTCATCAACGCTGGTATTGACTTCAAAACCCAGTCTCTCCATCAGGTGCAGCATATCCTTGTTGTTTCTGAGCACTTCGCCTTCCATCACCTTCATACCCTTGGTGCGTGCGGCGTCCATCAGCGCGTTCATCAGTTTCTGCCCCAGCCCCTTGCCATGCATGGAATCTGCAATGACGAGAGCGAACTCACAGGATTCTCCGTCCGGATTACAGGCGTAACGTGCCACGCCTAACTCCACCTCGATACCGTGATCTTCGGTCACCGCAATCAGCGCCATCTCGCGACTATAATCGATCTGCGTGAAACGTACCAGCATGGACTGACTCAGCTCCTGCACGCTATTCATGAAGCGGAAGAATCGCGACTGCTCGGACAAATTGCGCACGAATGCCTGCACCAATCCTGCATCTTCCGGCCGGATCGGGCGGATGGTGATGTCGGTACCATCGGCCAGTTGCCAGCGGTTGACCAGATGTGTAGGGTACGGGTAAATCGCCATATGCGAATAACGATCCGCGCTAGGCTGCCTGAATTCAACCACCACGCGCGCATCCGCTGCCAGTGCACCGTGCTCATCGACGATCAGCGGATTGATATCCATTTCCATCAGCATGGGCAACTCGCAGACCATTTCCGAGACGCGCAGCAATATTCTCTCCAGAGATTCCATGTCAGCCGGTGGCATATGTCTGAACGCGGCCAGCAATTTGGACACCTGAGTGCGCCCGATCAAATCGCGCACCAGAAAGATATTCAACGGCGGCAGGGTAACGGCCGCATCCCCCATCACCTCTACCGTCGTGCCGCCCGCGCCAAAGGTTATCACCGGGCCGAAAATCGGATCATTGGTCACCCCGACCATCAGTTCGCGACCATTAGGCTTGACGATCATGGGCTGAATCGAGATGCCGTCCATGTGCGCACCTGGCCGGTTACGTTTGATGTTCTCGGTAATATCATGGTAAGCCGCGCGTACCGCCTGTGCATTGGACAGACTGAGCATCACGCCGCCCGCATCGCTCTTATGCGTGATATCGCGCGAATTTACCTTCATCACCACAGGGAAGCCCAGTTGCTGTGCGATCAGCAGCGCCTCATTAGGCGAGCGCGCCACCATAGTTTGCGCGACAGGAATATGGAAAGCCGACAACAGCGCTTTCGATTCCATCTCGCTCAACACACGGCGTTTATCCAGCAGCGCTCCCTCGATTACCATGCGAGCACCTTCTATATCGGGTGCGGTATGATCCGAGAGCGGTTCGGGCATTTGCATCAGCAGCTTCTGATTCTGATAATAATCAGATAGATAGGAGAATACTTCGACGGCCGGTTCCGGCGTGCGGAAATTAGGCTTTCTTGCATGCGCAAACGCTTTGCGCGATTCTGCAACTTGCGCCTCTCCCATCCAGCAACTGAGCAGCGGCTTGCTGTAACGATTGGCCAGCTCGATCACCGCATGTGCCGCCTCCAAAGGTTTGGTCATCGCCTGTGGAGTCAGGATGGTCAACACGCCATCCACATTCGGATCTTCCAGACACGCGGCAACCGCATGCTGGTAACGGTCGGACTGGGCATCGCCGATGATATCCACCGGATTGCCGTGCGACCAGTTGCTCGGCAGCACTTCATTTAACCGGCTAATGGTCTGCTCCGACAGTTCCGCCATCACCAGCCCCAAATCCGATGCGCGATCGGTCGCCATGACACCGGGTCCGCCGCCGTTAGTGACGATCGCAAGGCGGTTACCCGAAGGATGAAAGCCGCAAGATAGCGCCTTTGCAGCGGAAAACAATTGCGTGACAGTTTGTACACGCACTACACCTGCGCGACGCACTGCGGCATCAAAAGCATCGTCAGAACCAACCAGCGAGGCGGTATGCGACATGGCGGCCTTGGAGCCTGCCTCATGACGACCTACCTTGATCAAAATCACCGGCTTGACGCGGGCAGCGGCACGAAGTGAACTCATGAAGCGGCGTGATTCGCGTATTCCCTCGATATACATCAGAATGCTCTGTGTTTGCGGATCGGAGACCAGATAATCGAGTGTTTCGCCGAAATCCACGTCGGCGGAAGAACCCATGGATACCACGCTGGAAAAACCCACATCATTGATCTGCGCCCAGTCCAGAATTGCGGTACACAACGCACCGGACTGTGAGACCAGCGCCAGATTACCTGTATTGGCGCCGCCATTGTTGAACGTTGCATTGAGGCCGATGGCCGGACGCATCACGCCCAGACAGTTTGGACCGATAAGGCGTATGCCGTAACGCTTGGCATTGTCAAGCAATTGGCGCTCCAACTCTTTCCCTTCAGGGCCAATCTCTCCGAACCCCGCCGTAATAATGACCGCAGCCTTAACTCCGTGCAGTCCGCACGCTTCAATGATCTCGGGTACTGTTTGCGGCGGCGTGGCAATCACCGCCAGTTCAACGGCCTGGTCGATATCGGCGATGCTGGCGTACGTCTTATGCCCCTGTACTTCAGGGCTTCTTGAGTTGATTGGATAGAGCGCGCCCTGAAAACCGCTCTCCAGCATGTTGTGAAAGACAATCTGACCGACCGAGTCGGTACGGTCACTAGCACCGAAAACGGCAACCGATTTAGGCGCGAACAGCGATGTTAAGTAATGTTTTGACATGACATTTATTGACCTATTGAATTTAAAAGAATATTTATTTGACTGGAATATGTAATCAAGCGGCAGTGCGTTTTTTGATCCGCAGGACGAAAAAAAGGTTGCGTCGATTATCCGCGTTGATTGTTAATACTTCCACCTTTTTCTATTAATTTCTCGATAGCGATTGCATTAAACAATGATCTGGTTTATTCTGCGCCCCCTTCGGAGAGGTGGATGAGCGGTTTAAGTCGCACGCCTGGAAAGCGTGTTTGGGATAATATCCCAACGGGGGTTCGAATCCCCCCTTCTCCGCCAAATAGCAAAATCAAGCCCGTGAATTTACGGGCTTTTTTATCGCCTATCACATATAAAAACCATATAAATCAATGCATTATCAGTGTCATAAGGTGTCAGGAAGTCACACAAGGTTTTACTATGTCCTATGCTTTTAGTGTAATATTGGGGGCGCTCGCCGGACAGTGTGGGGGCATATCTGTATAATGGGCTTCTCTTCATTATTTGTAGGAGTTGAGGTTCCCTCGGTTTTTAGTCTTCCAAGGGACTGAGTTCATGCTACCAGTTTCATCTGCTGCTGAGCAATAAGCCCGTCATTCTGGAACTGAATTGGTGACTTGTAGCCCAGTGTTGAATGCTGCCGTTTTCGGTTGTACAGCACCTCAATGTAAGCAAAGCTCATCGCCGTCATTTCAACCCGTGTTTCAAAGCGCAGTCCGTGCACTCGCTCATTCTTGAAGCTGTTGCACCAACTTTCGGTCGGCGCTTTATCCCAGCAATTCCCTCTGCAACTCATCGAAAAAATCATGCCGTATTCTTTTAATTTCCCCTGAAAGGCATGGCTGGCATATTGGCTGCCACGATCCGAATGATGCATCAATCCAGCCGCCGGTTTCTTCCGAAACCAAGCCATCGTCAATGCATCGGTGACGATATCTGCGGTCATGCGCGGCTTGAGCGACCATCCGACTACCTCACAGTTGAAGAGGTCCAATACATCGCCAGATACAGCCAGCCTTCATCCGTCCACAAATAGTGATGTCCGACGTCCAGACCTGATTTGGTGCTGACGGGTTAAAGTTTCGATCCAGCAGATTCTCAGCAATCGGCAGATTATGTTTCGAGTCCGTTGTCACCTTGTAACGCCGCTTATGACGTGCATGAATGCCATTCTCACGCATCAAACGCTCAACACGCTCCTTGGATGCGGGGGAAGTCACGCGCGCGCAACTCACTAACCATACGTGGAGTGCCATAAATCTCTCCGAACTCAGCGTGAATAGATCGGATCAGCATCAACATCTGAGCATCCGTCAGTCGCTTTCTCTCCGATTTTCCGCCACGCTTCCAAACTCGATAGCCGCTGACACTAACATTCATGACGGTGCTCATCTCGTCCAACCCGAATGTCTCACGATGCGTGTCAATCCAGGCGTACTTCACAGAACTTCTCGCGCGAAGTACGCCGTCGCTTTTTTTAAAATTTCACACTCTCGCTTAAGGCGGATGTTTTCAGCGCGCAAACGCGACAACTCCATCTGTTCGGGTGTGACCGTCTTGCTTCCCGGTCCATTTAGCTTGCCTCTGTCAGCGGCCTTAATCCAGTTACGAAGTGTTTGCTCAACCAAACCCAATTCCTTGGCAACCCCACTAACTGATCCAACTTCCTTATATCGCTTTACCGCCAGTTCTCTGAACTCGGGCGTGTATTCCTGATTCGGTATCTTCATCATTTGCCTTTCCAAAAGTAACGTTAATTTTACGCCACCCTTGGAAGACTATTTTTCGGGGGAACCTCAATCCGTACTTCCACGATGGCGCTACCAACACGCTGAAGGAAGCTATTGAAACCATGGGACGCGTACAGTTGGGCAAGAAATTCACGGATGAAGAGAATGCTAAGATTGTCGCGTTCCTGAAAACGCTGACGGGCGACCAGCCAAATTTCAAGCAGCCTATCCTGCCACCGTCATCCGACAGTACGCCACGTTCGCAGCCGTTCGCAAAGCACTAAAAACGAAGTGTCTGCTGGGGGGCTTGCATTAACTATGTTAATGCAAGCCCCCCAGACGGTATAATGCGCAACGAATATTTATGCGCCCTTGAGATAGCCGATGAACCCCGATTTGAACAAGCTGCAACCTTACCCGTTCCAAAAACTCGCCGCCCTGTTTCGTGAAGTCACACCCAATCCGGAGTATCGCCCGATTAGCCTGTCAATCGGGGAACCAAAACACGCGACGCCGCAGTTCATCAATGACTCGCTGACAGACAGTCTGGCAGGACTGGCGAATTACCCCACAACGGCAGGCTCTGACGCATTGCGCAGCACGATCGCCGAATGGTTGTCACGTCGCTATGGCATCCCTGCGCCGGACTTCAAGACTCAGGTGCTGCCGGTCAATGGCAGTCGCGAGGCCTTGTTTGCCTTCGCGCAGACCATCATCGACCGCACCAAAACTGATCCGGCTGTGGTGTGCCCTAACCCTTTCTACCAGATCTATGAAGGCGCAGCATTTTTAGCAGGCGCGACACCCTACTTTCTTAACACACTGCCTGAAGATAACTACGCGTTGAATTTTGATCAATTCCCCGAAACTGTCTGGCAAAGAACGCAATTGATCTACGTTTGCTCGCCGGGCAATCCGACCGGTCGCGTCATGCCTTTAGCCGAATGGCGAACGCTGTTTGAAATGTCGGATCGCTACGGTTTTGTCATCGCCTCTGATGAGTGCTATTCGGAAATTTATTTTGACACTAAGCCCTTGGGTGCATTGGAAGCCGCGCAGCAGCTGGGACGTTGCGATTACCGGAATCTGGTGGTGTTTTCCAGCCTGTCCAAACGCTCCAATGTACCCGGCATGCGTTCTGGTTTTGTCGCCGGAGATGCACGCGTGATCGAAAAATTCGCCCTGTATCGCACCTATCACGGTTCGGCGATGAACCCGGTGATTCAATCCGCCAGTATCGCTGCCTGGAACGAGGAAAGCCATGTCGCAGAAAACCACCGCCTGTATGCGGAAAAATTTGCCCGCGTCATCGAAATTCTCAAACCGGTGCTGCCCGTCGTAATGCCGGATGCCGCCTTCTACCTGTGGGTACGCACCCCGGTGTCCGACACCGTGTTCGCGCAAACGCTGTATCGTGATTATAATGTGGCGGTTCTACCAGGCAGTTATCTGGCGCGAAGCGCACAGGGCATCAATCCGGGTGAGCATTTCATACGTCTGGCGCTGGTGGCCGGCACAGAGGAAACAGTCGAAGCTGCAACGCGCATCGCCTGTTTTGTTGCCGCTAATAAGGACAGCTGGAATACACAGCCTTAGAATTTATCCAACAAACTGAATTCATTCATCAATGAATGCAAGCCTGCCGGCTTATCGGCAGCGAAAGAACCAAGACTCGTGAACGTATTACTGTTGTCCCCCTTTTTTTTTCCTGAACAAATCTCAACGGGAAAATACAACACCTGTCTGGCCGAAGCGCTGGTCTCAGCGGGTCATCACGTCAGCGTCATCAGTTCTCATCCGGTCTACCCCAACTGGCGCACTGAAATCAGCCATGCAGGCCTGCCGGGGATGAAGATACAGCGCGGGGGCGGATGGATACGCTACCCGGCCTCTGGTGTTTTGCGTCGTGCCGTGCTGGAGTTATGGTATGCATGGTATGCGCTGAGTCATTCTTTCAGACTCACTGACAAGCCGGATATTGTCATTTCGGTATTTCCGCCCAGCCTGTTTTTCTTGCTGTTGAATTTATGGATGCCGCGCAGCGCGATGCGCGTCGGTATCGCCCATGATTTGCAGGGTGTCTATGCCGCCCGCACTGGAGGCTGGCTCTACCGCGCACTCAATTTTGCAATTCATCAGGTTGAAAAAATATGCTTTAACGCGTGCGATAAGATGATTTTCCTGTCTTCCTCAATGGCCGGTCGCGCCATCGCTGAATATCAGTTAAACACAGCACGCTGCAGCGTCCAGTATCCCTTCGTCACCATCACCGATGAAATCTGCAACGGTGTCGAACTGATCGAAACTTTATCGCCAGATACATTTAATGTGGTTTATTCAGGGGCGCTCGGCGTCAAACAAAATCCATACGGCTTGTATGCGTTCATGAATAAAATCACCTGCACACAGGCTAATGTGCAGTGTCACATTTTCTCGGCAGGCCCCATGTTTGACCAATTGCGCATAGCCAAACAAAGCGATGAGAAATGCAAAGTACACTTTCACAAGCTAGTTCAGGCCGGGCAACTGGCAGAACTCTACGCTCGCTCGGATGTGCAGATTATTCCGCAGGCCTTGAACACCTCGGAGGGGTCACTCCCCTCAAAGCTCCCAAATTTGCTGGCTGCAGGTGTGCCGGTGTTCGTCATCTGCGAGCCAGGTGGCGAACTGGGTGAACTGGTCAAGGCAGCAGATGCAGGAGTGGTCGCCCACACATGGGACAGCGACGAATTAGCCGGACAATTTAAGACATACAAGGAAGAACTGGTCGTCGAATCGAAAGCAGCGCGTCGTCAACGATTACAGGCTTTTGTGAATAAGACCTTCAATATTCAGGCACTGGTCAGCAACGTACTCTCTGTTGCCGCTAACAGAGGCAAAAATTAATGTCCAGAAAGTGTGTCATTTTCGGCGGCACCGGCTTTATAGGCAGTCATTTTGCCGAATATTTACTTAATAACAACTTGGTCGACGAAGTGTATCTGGCTGATATACAGCCGATCCGGCCTATTTTCAACCTGCACACCGACAAAGTGCATTACGTGCAACTGGATGTTCGTCTGCCGATAGATCCGCAGCTTTTACCCGCAACGGTGAGCCTGATTGCCAACTTTGCGGCTATCCACCGCGAACCTGGCCATGCTGACAACGAATATTACGAAACTAATCTCTCCGGCGCAGAACATGTCTGCACATGGGCGAATATCATCTCGTGCGACCGGATTATTTTCACCAGTAGCATCGCACCTTACGGTCCGTCTGAAACCAGCAAGGACGAGACAGCCCTACCCGCCCCGCTTACCGCCTACGGTCACTCAAAACTGGCCGCCGAACGCATACACACCGACTGGCAACTCCAGAACCCGCAAAATCGTCATCTGGTTATCGTGCGTCCGGGGGTGGTATTCGGCCCGGGCGAAGGCGGCAATGTATCACGCCTGATTAAAGCGGTTTTACATCGCTATTTTTTCTACATGGGAAACCGGCAAACCCGCAAAGCGGGTGCTTATGTCAAAGAACTTTGCCATGCCATGAACTGGGTGCTGCAACGACAACAGCGCGGCGAGGAACGCATCAGCCTGTTTAACATGAGCATGAATCCCGGCCCGTCCATTCAGGATTATGTTGAGACCGTTTGCAAAGTGGCGGGTATACGGCGATGGATCCCAACCATCCCGTATCGCCTGTTATGGCTCACAGCCAGTCTGATCGAATGGCTTGCCCGGCCTTTCGGTCTAAAACACCCATTTAGCCCGGTACGCATCACAAAACTGGTGCGTTCAAACAACATTCTGCCGGGATACCTCAGCTTAAACGGCTATCGCTATCTGTACACACTGGAATCCGCCTTTGCCGACTGGAAAGAGTGCCAACCCGAGGAGTGGCGCTAAGCGCATCACTTAAATAAATGACACAAATCACACCGAGAGAGATTCCTGACGACGTCCTGCAACACCTGATTGCGAGCGGCTCCCCCACGGCACTGGCGAAAATCTTTGCCGCGCGCGGCATCACAGATAAGGCGCAACTGGACACTACCTTCGCCCATCTGCTGCCTTTTGACAGCCTGAAAAATTCGCGCGAGATGGCGGTATTGCTGGCGGATGCCATCGCGGCACAGAAAAAACTCTTGGTGATCGCCGACTATGACGCCGACGGGGCAACCGCCTGTGCGGTGGCGGTGCGCGGACTGCGTCTTTTCGGCGCTGACATCGACTTCATCGTCCCTAACCGCTTCGAATACGGCTACGGACTGACGCCCGAGATAGTGCAATTGGCGGCGAAAGGGTCGCCGCGCAGCGGCGGGGCACCATCGGACGTACCCCTTCGCTCAAAACAAGGAGCGCATAGCGCGACTATGTTTTTAGGAGAAGGCCCTTGCGATCTTGCGGGCACGGCGCAATCCAAGCCCGACATTTTGCTGACCGTAGACAACGGCATCGCCAGCGTGGAAGGCGTGGCCGAAGCCAACCGGCTCGGCATACAAGTATTGGTCACCGATCACCACCTACCGGGCGACACCCTGCCGGACGCCGCCTGCATCGTAAATCCGAATCAGCCCGGCTGCACCTTCCCCAGCAAACACCTGGCGGGCGTGGGCGTGATGTTCTATGTGCTGCTGGCGCTGCGCGCCGAATTGCGCAACAGAGGTATCCTCTCTGACGAACAGGGTCGCAAACTGGTCGGACTGCTCGATCTGGTCGCCCTGGGTACGGTCGCCGACGTGGTGGTGCTTGATCAGAACAACCGGATTTTGGTGCAACAAGGTTTGCTGCGCATCCGTGCCGGCCGCGCCTCTCCGGGCATTAACGCGCTGCTACAGATCGCGAAGAAATCACAGTCCAAAGTCTCCAGTCTGGATCTGGGCTTTACCGTAGGTCCGAGACTTAATGCTGCCGGTCGTCTTGACGATATGTCATTAGGAATCAATAGTTTAATTACTGACGATGCGGCTCGTGCGCTACAGATAGCCAGCGAACTGGACAGTTTAAACCGGGAGAGGCGCAGCATAGAAACCGGCATGCAGGACAGCGCGCTAGCTTCGCTGAAAGACGTGAAACCCGCCGGCAATTTCAGTCTGAGTCTGTTTGATGAGAGCTGGCATCAGGGTGTAATCGGCATTCTCGCCTCGCGTCTGAAAGACAAATTCCACCGCCCCGTGATTGCCTTTGCACTTTCCAATGACAATGAAATCAAGGGGTCAGGACGTTCCATTTCAGGACTGCATCTGCGCGATGCGTTAGATTTGGTCAGCAAACGCCACCCCAAACTCATCAAAAAATTCGGCGGTCACAGCATGGCGGCAGGGCTTAGTCTGAATCAGGATGATTTTGATGAATTTGCCACCGCCTTTGAGTTAGTGTGCAGTGAGTTGATATCAGAAAATGATTTGACACTGCGCATCGAAACTGACGGTCCACTGGCTTCGACCGAGATGACGCTGGAGGCCGCGCATCTTCTGGACGAACAAGTCTGGGGGCAGGGCTTTCCGGCCCCTCAGTTTGACGATGACTTCGAGGTGATCAATCAGCGCGTGGTCGGCGAAAAACATCTGAAATTGCGACTCGCCACTGAAGAGGGCAATGAAATTGATGCTATCCTGTTCGGACAGAGCGAACCGTTGCCTGAATACATCCATGCCGTCTACAGCCTGAGCATCAACGAGTACAACGGCCGGCAAAGCCTGCAACTCATCGTCCGGCATTGGGAGTAAGATTGCAGCCTTGTAGCTTGTAGCTCGTCACATACAAAGGAGCTGATGCGATGGAAACCAGTTTTCTGCAAGGCAACGGCATCGAAGCCTTGCCGCAATTTCTCACCAGTTTGTCCATCGGCCTGCTGATCGGCTTGGAACGCGAGCGCAACCCCTCTGCACGAGCCGGATTGCGCACCTTCGCGCTGGTTGCTGTGTTCGGCACCTTGATGGCGCTGCTGTCGAACAAGATAGGCTCACCGTGGTTGCTCATCATCGGTATGCTGTCCGTTGCCGTCATGATCACCACCTCCTATGTCAACAACCATCATATAAAAGACCGGCGTGTCGCCACACCCTCTCCTAGTTCTCCCCCGATCGCAGGCGAGGGTGATAGGGTGTCACACATTTACGACAATGACCCCGGCACCACCACGGTGATCGCCCTGCTGCTTTGTTACGGTCTGGGTGCGATGATCTGGTATGGAATGGCCAAGCTCGCCGTCATGCTGGCGATCGGCGTCACCGCCCTGCTCTACTTCAAACCCGAATTGCGCGGCTTCTCACAAAAACTGGCCCGTCGCGATCTGGTCGCCGTACTGCAATTTTCCGTGCTGACTTTCATCGTCCTGCCGATACTGCCCGATCAGAACTTTGGCCCCTATCAAGCCTTCAATCCCTATCACGCATGGCTGATGGTAGTGCTTATTTCTGGCATCAGCCTGGCAGGCTATGCCGCGTTACATGTATCTGGCACCCGTTTCGGCGCCCTGTTTTTAGGTGTGTTCGGCGGCATGGCGTCCAGCACCGCCACCACATTGATCTATTCCAAACACAGCAAAGATAATCCGACAGTATCCTACCTTGCAGCTTCGGTCATCGTCATCGCCAGCATGGTGGTGCTGGTACGTTTGATGATGGTAAGTTCAGTGATTGCCTTCGGATCCCTGCCCAGACTCTTCCCGGTGCTGGCGAGCGGACTCATCTTCGGACTGATGGTCGCGCTGTATAACTGGCGAAAAATCAACAAAGACTCTCAGCTGTATATTCCGGAAACCACCAACCCGGCCGAGATTCATACCGCGCTCGGTTTCGGTCTGCTGTATGTGGTCGTGCTGCTAGGTTCGGCGTGGATGAAAGATGTGGCAGGCTCGCAGGGTTTATACATCGTCGCCCTGATTTCGGGACTGACCGATGTGGACGCCATCACCCTGTCCAGCCTGCGCCTGTTCAATCTGGGACAACTGAGCGAACAGCAAACCGTCACCGCCATCGCGATCGCCTACCTGTCCAATCTCGCCTTCAAATTCGGTCTGGTGATCTTTTTAGGTGGCCGGACCTTAGCCAAACAGGTTTCCATCGGTTTTCTCGCCATCGCTTCCGGGGTGCTGTTCGGCCTGTTTGCGTTATAATCGCGACCTTTTCAGCAAGCACTGGCACAGGACAAAATCATGGAAGTCGAACAAATCAATTCCCTTAATAATCAATTACAAGATTTAGCCCTGCGCAGCGCCGAATTACGGAGGTATCTTTGACTACGATACCAAGAGCGAACGACTGACCGAAGTATCCGAACTGGCTGAAGACCCCGCCATCTGGCAGGACACCAAGCGCGCGCAGGAATTAGGCCGCGAACGCAAGATGCTCGAAGGCGTGGTACTGGGCTTAGCCAAGATCCAGCAGGATTTATCGGATGCTGCGGAACTGTTTGAGATGTCTCAGGCAGAGGGCGACATCGATTCCATGCAAAGCACCGCCGACGATATTCAGGACATCGAACGTCGCGTCGCAGAAATGGAATTTCGCCGCATGTTCAACCATCCGATGGACCCGAACAGTTGCTTCGTCGATATTCAGGCCGGATCCGGCGGCACCGAGGCCCAGGATTGGGCGTCCATGCTGCTGCGCATGTATCTGCGTTACGCCGAGCGCAAGGGATTTCAGGTGGAAATTTTGGAGCAATCCGACGGCGATGTCGCCGGCATCAAGGGCGCATCGATCAAGATCATCGGCGAATACGCCTTCGGTCATCTGCGCACCGAAACCGGCGTACACCGTTTAGTGCGTAAATCCCCGTTCGATTCCGGTAACCGCCGCCACACCTCGTTCTCCAGCGTGTTCGTCTATCCTGAAGTCGATGACTCGATCGAGATCGACATCAACCCGGCCGATCTGCGCGTGGACACCTATCGCGCCTCAGGCGCCGGTGGTCAGCATATCAACAAGACCGACTCTGCGGTGCGTATCACCCACATCCCGACCAATATTGTGGTGCAGTGCCAGAGCGACCGCTCGCAACACCGTAACCGCGCCGAAGCGATGGCGATGTTGAAGTCGCGCATGTACGAGGAAGAATTGCGCAAACGCAATGCGGAGAAACAGGCGATGGAAGATGGCAAGACCGACATCGGCTGGGGACACCAGATTCGCTCCTACGTGCTGGATCAGTCTCGCATCAAGGATTTAAGAACAAACTTTGAAGTCGGCAATACTCAGGGCGTGCTGGATGGCGATCTGGATGACTTTATTTCGGCGAGTCTCAAGCAAGGGGTTTAAATTTCAGGAGATCTCGATGCGATTAAATTCAATACATATTCACCACTTTAAAAGTTTGGACAATACCGGCATAGAAGACTTGTCGTCGTTAACACTTCTCGTGGGTGCGAATGGCGTAGGAAAGAGCAACCTGATTGATGCACTTCGTTTCCTAAGAGATATGGTTGTTGAAGGCTTGGACCATGCCATCAGCAAACGAAGTGGAATTGCGACCATTAGACAGCACTCACCCAAAAAACCTTACGACGTCATTGTCAAATTTACATTTACTCAAACGTTTGATGACGAACCTGATCGTAAAGGCAGTTATGAAATCACCATCGAAAGCTTAAGTGGTGGCAACTATCAAATTAAGCGTGAATCAGCCGTATGGTTTGATCATGAGTACGAGTATGACGAAGTCAGTGACCAGCATATTGATCTTGGCACATCTGAGACAAAACTAACTCGTGATGCAGAAGGCACACTCACCATCAACGGAAAAAAGAGCAAAATGAGATTACCCATTGATCAGCCAGCATTGGGTGCTCGAAGCTCATACGGTAGAATGGCAGCTCCTATTGCCGACTTTGTTTCACGTTTCCGTTTTACATCTATATTCCCAAATACGCTTCGTGAGCCATCCAGACCTGACACAGATAAATTGCTAAAAGAATCTGGAGAGAATTGGGCTTCTATTATCAAGGCATCCAAAAAAACAGCCGCAGGAAAGCACTCCCTCGATCGTGTTCGTGAAATGATGCAAGTCGTAATGCCAACATTACAAGATGTTTCAGTACGTACCGCAGGTGCTTATCTGGTACCTCAATTCCGGGTTAAAGACACAGATAAATCAGCTGCGCACGACTTTGATCCAGTACAAATTTCTGATGGAACGCTGCGTGTCTTCGGGATTTTGCTGGCGCTATACCAAAATCCCCCACCACCTTTCATCGCACTCGAAGAGCCAGAACAAACCGTTCACCCGGCAGTACTTTCAATGCTCTCCGAAGCATTTCGTGAGGTTTCAGAAAGGACTCAACTATTAATAACCAGTCACAGCCCATATCTAGTTGATTTTTTTTCTGCCGAAGAAATTCAAATTGTTTCGATGCAAAGTGGCAAAACACGTATTTCCCCTATAAAACTATCCCAAAAGGAATCCGTTAAGGAAAATTTGATTTCTTTACAGGAATTGATGATGGCTGAGGGTTTATTACCGGAGTTGCAATGAAAAGAATTCTGCCAATTGTTGAGGGACAGGGAGATATTCAATCCGTGCCAGTGTTGATAAGACGTATTGTTGAGCATCACGGGGTATTTGACGTTGATGTATTAACACCGCATAAACGAGGGGATTTACCCAAGATCAAAGCCAACTTTGAAAGCTACTTTAAAATGGCAATCAAAGAAAATGCCGCAATTATTTGTATCATAGATTTTGATTGCGCCTCTTGTGAGTGTGTTGCGGAAGAAGCCGCACAACTCTACCAAAGAGCCAATGCTATCTACCCAGATAGACCATTTAAGGTAGCTTTTATGGTTAAGGAATTTGAGACTTTATTCCTCGCCGAACCAGACGCTACGCGCCACATATTAAAAGAGATTCCTAAGTCCACTGTGTTCCCGGAAAATCCAGAGAAAATTCGTGGAGCTAAAGAATGGCTCTCTAAAGCCATGCCTAGCGGATATGCCTACAAAGAAACAGTTCATCAAGTAAAATTATCAGCGGCTGTTGATTTAAATCGCCTACGCATATCTTCAGCAAGTTACAGACATCTCGAAAAATCAATACTCAGCCTCGTACAAGAAATCCCCAACTGATCTTCGATGAACTACGACTACCTCTGCCAACTGCGCAACACTCATCCGGCATGGCATTTGCTGACGCTGGATAACGCGCCGCTGATCGCGGGGTTTCTGCATCACGCATTCATCCAATCCAACAAACGCGCCATCAGACAACGAGAGCTGGTGACGACACTGGATGACTATTTATATGAACTGCGTCTGACTTACGGCGAGGCGCTCTATCCCCGCCCCGCCCGTGAATATCTGGACAGTTGGGCGCACGCGGACTATGCGTTTTTGCGAAAATACTATCCGCCTCAGGAAGACGAAGCGGAATACGACTTGTCTGCGGCCACCGAAAAGGCACTGGAATGGCTGAACAGTCTGCGCGAAAAACAGTTTGTGGGCACGGAATCGCGTCTCTTGACGATCTTCGAATTGCTGCGCAATCTGGTGCATGAAACCGAAATCGACACCGATACGCGAATTACCGAATTGAACCGGCGACGCAGCGAAATCGATGAGGAAATTGCCCGATTACAGGCGGGTGAGACGCCGCAAGGTCCCTCCTCTACGCAAGTCAAGGAACGCTTTTTCCAGATTGAGGAAACGGCACGCCAGCTATTGTCAGATTTTCGACAGGTCGAAGCCAACTTTCGTCAACTGGATCAGAAAACCCGTGAACGCATCGCACTGGCGGACAAACCTAAAGCCGAATTGCTCGCGGAAATTTTTGGCGAGCAAGACAATATCAGCCTGTCAGATCAGGGACGCAGCTTTGAAGCTTTCTGGACTTTTTTGATGTCGCTGGAGCGGCGAGAAGAGCTACAAGCGCTATTTACACAAGTACTTGATTTCCCAGAAATTAATGAAATAACCGCCGAAAGGCATACAGCCGGGCATCCGCAGGATCGCTGGCTGGCGGACTATCGCTACCATCTGTCCGAGGCGGGCGAAAAGGTTCAGCGCACTGCCGCGCAACTGGTAGAACAATTACGCCGTTTTCTCGACAGTCAGATGTGGCTGGATAACAAGCGTATCGCAGAACAAATCCGCGCCATCGAAAAAAAGGCGCTCGCCCTGAAACACAATCCACCGATCGTCCCCGATTTTGCCCGGCTTCAGGAGCCGAAGATTGCACTGTCCCTGCCCTTTGCCCGCAGTCTGTTCTCGCCGCCGCGCAAGATACAGATGAACGATGCCGCACCAACCTTAGGTATCAGTGATTTTTCCGCCGAGGCACTTTTCAATCAACACTACGTCGATGAAGCGCTGCTGCGCAATCAGATTGCGCGCATGCTGAGCAAAAGCGGTCAGGCATCGTTATCCGATATCGTGGCGAAATACCCCGTCATGCGCGGCATGGCGGAAATTGTGGCCTATCTCAATCTGGCGAATCGTGATGAAAAAACCATCTTCGATGAATCCCAACGTCAGCAAATTCCCTGGCGCGACGTTGAAAACCGACTGCGCCATGCCGATGTGCCACTCGTTATTTTTACCCGCTAATATGCCTTTGCTAGCATATCGCTAAACAAGCAACAAATTTAATTAATCAGTCGGACACTTAATGACGTCGAATCCACGCGAACCACTTTACAACAGATTGCCTCAGCATGAATTACAAGTTGGTGTTTGAATAATGGTACGATTCGACTATGGTAAATAGCCTGCTTACACCTCATCAAAGCCAATATTTCGCTTGGTTGTTGACGCGCCGCGCCGCGAGCAATTCCGTCGACTCGCTGGCATCAACACTAGTCGATTCGCAGGTTGACCTCAATCCTCACCAAGTTGATGCGGCGTTGTTCGCCTGTCAAAATCCACTATCACGCGGGGTAATTCTTGCCGATGAAGTCGGGTTGGGGAAAACCATCGAGGCGGGACTGGTGATTTCACAGCGTTGGGCAGAACGTCGCCGTCGCATTTTGATTATCACGCCAGCCAATTTACGCAAGCAGTGGCATCAAGAAATGCAGGACAAGTTTTCTCTGGAATGTCTGCTTCTTGAAGCCAAAAACTACAACGCCATAGTCAAGCAAGAAGGTCAAAATCCATTTCGTATCGCGGGTCGTCCGATTATCTGCTCATATCAGTTCGCCAAGGCAAAAGCCGACAGCATCAAAGAAATTGAATGGGATTTAGTGGTCATGGATGAAGCGCATCGAATGCGCAATGTCTACAAAACCAGCAATGTCATCGCCAAGACACTGAAAGAAGCGTTGGCACACGTTCACTCAAAAGTATTGCTTACCGCTACTCCGCTGCAGAACTCGCTGCTGGAACTCTACGGATTAGTGAGCATGATTGATGATCGTGTTTTTGGTGATCTTGACAGTTTTCGTACTCAGTTCAGCCAACCGAACAAGGAGCAGGCATTTGCCGGGTTGCGCGCCCGCATCGCGCCGATTTGCATGCGCACGTTGCGTCGGCAAGTGCAGCAGTACGTGCCTTACACCGCAAGACGTGCAATCGTCGAGGAATTCACGCCCTCAAGCGAGGAAAGAGAGTTGTCTGCCCTCGTCGCAGATTACCTGCGCCGTCCGAATCTCAAGGCATTGCCAGATGGGCAGCGGCAATTGATATCACTGGTGCTATGGAAGCTGCTCGCATCTTCCACGCATGCGATTGCCGGTGCATTGGAAACGATGGCTAAGCGCCTGCAAGGGATGCTGGATGAAGCTGTTGACGTTCCTGATCTCGCTGAGGAATTAGACGAGGACTATGAGTCGCTCGACGAAACCGCCGACGAGTGGAACGGACAAGATACCAGCGACGTAACCTCGGTACGTAATGAACGCGATGCTGTCGCATTGGAAATTGCGGAGCTTCGGCATTTCAAAACGTTGGCTACCAACATCCGCGACAACTCTAAGGGCAAGGCGCTGCTGATGGCGCTTGAGAGAGCATTTGCGGAGTTGGAGCGGCTTGGTGCGGCCAAGAAAGCCATCATTTTCACGGAGTCCAGAAAAACACAGGATTACTTGCTGTCCCTGCTGGCAGATACCTCCTATGGTGACGGCATCGTGCTCTTCAACGGCACAAACAGTGACCCACGCGCACAAGCTGTGTACAAGGACTGGCTGAAGCGTCACGAAGGTACGGACAAAATTAGCGGTTCCAAGACTGCCGATACCCGCGCTGCCCTGGTCGAGCATTTCAAGGATCGCGGTACGGTCATGATCGCAACCGAGGCGGGGGCTGAAGGTATTAACCTCCAGTTTTGTTCATTGGTTATCAATTTCGACCTGCCGTGGAATCCACAACGCATCGAACAACGCATCGGTCGCTGCCATCGTTACGGGCAAAAGCATGATGTGGTCGTGGTTAATTTTGTCGATCGGAGCAACGAAGCAGATGCCCGCGTCTACGAGTTGCTGGCGCAAAAATTCCAACTGTTTGAAGGCGTTTTTGGGGCCAGTGACGAAGTGCTCGGCGCGATTGGCTCAGGTGTAGACTTTGAACGGCGTATCGCTGACATTTATCAGAATTGCCGCGATTCAGAAGCGATCAAGACCAGTTTTGAGCAATTGCAGCTCGACTTGTCGGGCGAGATCTCCGAGGCAATGGTCAAGACCCGGCAATTGTTGCTGGAGAACTTCGATGAAGAGGTACAGGACAAGCTGCGTATCCGTGCTGAAGACAGTCGCGCCGCATTGAACCGCTACGAACGGATGTTGATGGACCTGACAAGGGCAGAACTGAGTGGCTGTGCTGAATTTGATGACGATGGATTCGTGTTGCGGAGCTTGCCAGATACGGAGCTGGAAGGTGTTGACCTTGGTCGTTACGAATTACCACGGCGTAGTGGTGATGCTCACCTATTTCGTCTTGGTCACCAACTGGCAGAGTGGGTAGTTGATCAAGCCAAGGCACGACAACTGCCTGCTGCCCGTCTCGTATTTAATTATGACGATTACGGTACGCAAGTTAGCACGCTCAAAGCCTATCGTGGTCAGTCCGGCTGGCTTACGGTTAAGCTGGTTACTGTTGAGGCACTAGGCAGCCAAGAGCAAAATTTGCTTGTATCAGCCAGCACCGCCAATGGTGTTGCTCTAGCTGAAAATGATCCGGAAAAGCTGCTGCGCTTTCCCGCACAAATGCAATCAGCAGGACTCTTTAATGAAGGTGACGCGACCCTGCTGGCGGACATCGAGGCGCGAAAGCAACAGCTCTTGCGCGAGATCAATCAGCGCAATCTCGGCTATTTTGAGCAGGAAGTTGAGAAGCTGGACGCGTGGGCCGATGATTTGAAGCTGGGGCTGGAGCAAGAGATCAAGGAGATTGACCGCGAAATTAAGGAGGTGCGTCGCACTGCCGCCATATCGCCAACACTCGACGAAAAGCTGCACTGGCAGAAGCGCCAACGCGAACTGGAAAGCAAGCGCAACAAGTTGCGCCGGGAATTGTTCAATCGTCAGGATGAGGTCGAGACACAGCGCAACGACTTAATCTCACAACTTGAGGTTCAGTTACAACAGAAGGTTCAAGAGCAGACGTTGTTCACCATTGAATGGGAGTTGGTGTAATGGCAATTCAATACCCCATTCCACTTGAATTAAATCTTCTTGTTGGTGCGTTAGATGCTGAGTTCGGCACTTTTGTTATCGGCACTGGTAAAAACGCGATTGAGCAGAAACGTAATTTCTATTCCAAAGCGGTAGCTGCCTTCGTACTAGCTCATGAGTCTGGATCAACTCCCGAGCAAGCCGCAGCAGCAAGTATTGACGGAGGATTTGACCACGGCATCGATTCTGTTTTCGTCGCATCAGACAATACCCTATGGTTGATTCAGTCGAAGTATATTGAGGCCGGACGCGGTGAGCCCGAGCTGGGCGATGTCGCAAAATTTCGAGATGGTGTAACGGATCTGATTCATGGTCGATTCGAGCGATTCAATCAAGCGCTCAACGCCAAGGCTGCTGATATTCGGCGTGCACTCAGTCAGGACGAATGCAGAATCCGCGTCGTTCTTGCTTACACTGGCACGGCCATTTCAGAGGATCGTCGACACATATTTGGTGATCTCGAACGCGCTTTTAATGGAACGAATTCCGGATTTTTGCGCTGTTTTGCATATGGACTGACTACGCTGCATGACATCCAGCTAGCCGCTAATGCGCTGGAACAGATTGAGTCTGAGATCGAACTGAAAGATTTCGGTCATGTGCCTGGACCCTATCGAGCGTTCTATGGCCGTCTTGCAGCAAAGCGATTGGCTGAGCTGGGCGTGGAACACGGCGATGCCCTAGTTGAGCGCAACATTCGACGTTTCAAGGGCTCGACGGCAGTTAATGACGGACTGAGTGCCACCCTAAAAGATGAGCCGCAACACTTTTTTTATTTCAACAATGGCGTTACATTTTTGTGCGAGTCCATGAGTGAAATTCACCCGCGTGATGCCTTTCGTCAAACAGGGCGATTCCGCGCACGAGGGCTTTCAATTATCAATGGTGCACAGACCGTTGGGGCCATCGCGAAAGAACCGATTGCCCATTACGAAGCCAATCCTGCTGAAGTTCTTGCGACTTTTGTGTGCCTCGAAAATACGCCAGACGCATTCGGTGACCGGGTAACGCAGTATCGAAATCGCCAGAATGCGGTCGACCTTCAGAATTTTGCTGCTCTGGATGAAAAACAATCGAGTTGGAAGCAGACTCTTGCAATGGCGGGGATTGAGTACATATTTAAGCAAGGGGACAACGACCCGCCGTTATCGCAAACAGTGTTCAGCGTGCAAGAAGCGGCACCCGCGTTGGCATGTTGTCAGACGGGTGTTGATTGGGCAGATTTTATTATCGCTGCCAAAACAGATCGAAAGCGCCTGTTTCGTAAACCAGCTTTCGTTGGCGATGCGGCACCGCTCTCTGATGCATACTCTCGTTTGTTTGCTGACTCGCTGACAGCACGTGAGTTATGGCGAACTGTGCAGATTAGCCGATTTGCTGAAAAGGCCATTCGGGCGAGGGCCAATGGCGAACCGGCTGAGGACAAGGAAATATTGCAGCAGGGCATTTGGCTCGCTATCCATATTCTGTCGTTCAAAACTCAATTGTGGCTAGATGAATCCCTCACATTGACTCCGCAAGAGGAAACGCGACTTTCAATTGCGATTGATGCCATCACCAATCAGCTTGTGGTGAGTACAAAGACACAACAATGGAATAAACAAATTCGCAGTGTGTTTGAGAACAAGAGCGACTGCCAGACAGTCAAGCGTTTGATGATGCAAGTGCTGACGCAGCCGTTATAAGGAATGAATATGAGCAAACAAAAACTAGAACTAAATTGGATCGGTAAAGACAAGCGCCCTCGGTTGGAACCGCGCATTTTGCTGGAAGATCCCGAGAAGTCCTATCATGCTAAGCATAGGGTTTCGGATAATGACATCTTCGACAATAGACTAATCTTCGGCGACAACCTGCTGGCATTGAAGGCGCTAGAACAAGAGTTTGCAGGCCAAGTTAAGTGCATCTATATCGACCCACCTTACAACACCGGATCTGCTTTTGAGCACTACGATGACGCCCTTGAACATTCGACATGGCTTGGACTGATGCGTGACAGGCTCGAGGTTCTAAGGCGTCTCTTAAGTCCACAGGGTTTTATCTGCTGTCACATAGATGATTCCGAGGGGCAATATCTGAAGGTCTTGATGGACGAGGTGTTTGGCAGGTCAAACTACCTCGTAACGATGTACGTGCAAGTTCGCTACGCTGAGAAAACATTAAAGCAGGACATGGCGTTTCATAAACAGATCGAGCAGATTCATGTTTATCGTCGGGACTACGGCGCAGTCCCAGTGCAGAACTCGAAGGCCCTTTCGTTTGATAAATTTTGTCATTACATTTCGTATTCTGGCTCTGGAAAATCAATCACTCTTGGAGGCAAAGCCGTGCAGGTCTTCGCTGCAGGCGATTGGAAAGTTGAGAAAAAGGCAGGCTCAAAAACAGGGTTAAAAGAAATATGGGCAACGGGCTCAATTCTTGATGGCAATTCTTCAGGACGCTTTTTTCGCGATTATCTTTCTGGCCGAGTTGAGGAAGATGGGTTGGGCGCTCTCTACAAGGTGGAGGGCATTGGGGACGACGGGCTTGGCTACCGATATTTGACTGGGCCAGCAAGAGCAAGTGCGACAAAGGGGAAGTATTTCCAAGGTGTCCCCCTTGGAAAGCTTGAACCCGACGCCGAAGAGTCAACAACGCCTATCGAAAATTTTTACGATCTTGCGGCAAACTTTGGCAACTGCCGACATGAGGGAGGCGTTGATTTTCGTTCAGGGAAAAAACCGGAGGCTCTGCTTGAGATAGTACTTCAACATTTTTCTTCGCCGGGGGATCTTATTCTCGACTCTTTTGCTGGATCTGGCAGCACCGGCGCAGTCGCCCACAAGATGCAAAGACGTTGGATCATGGTTGAGTTGGGTGAGCACTGCCATACACACATCATTCCACGTTTGCAAAACGTCATTGACGGTGGAGATAAGAGCGGTGCGACCGAATCTACCGGGTGGCAAGGTGGCGGCGGCTTCCGCTACTACAAACTCGCGCCCAGCCTGATCGTCAACGACCGTTGGGGTAATCCGGTCGTCAATCCAGAGTATAACGCCGCGCATCTGGCCGAGGCACTGTGCAAACTGGAAGGTTTCAACTACGCGCCATCTGAAACGCAGTGGTGGCAGCACGGGCATTCCAGCGAACGTGATTTTATCTACGTCACCACGCAGAATCTCTCTACAGAGCAGTTGCAGGCGCTCTCCGACGAGGTCGGTAGCGAGCAAAGTCTGCTGGTGTGTTGTGCGGCATTCCACGGCACAAAAGCAGCCAATGCTGCTGAGCGTTGGCCGAATCTAACAATGAAGAAAATCCCCAAGATGGTGTTGTCTCGTTGCGAGTGGGGGCATGACGACTACAGCCTTAACGTAGCGAATCTGCCGATGGCGCAAGTGGAAAAATCCGAGCCAGCGGCCAGTTCCAGCATGAGCAAGTTATCGAAAAGTAAGAGCGTGCCACCCGGACAGGGGGGGCTATTCGAGGAGAGTGAGCAATGAGTGAGCAGCATTACCCCGGTTCGCGCTGGTGGAAGTTCGACTTCCATAACCATACTCCTGCTTCGCAGGATTATCGCGGTGACAAAAATATCACTTGTGAACAATGGTTGAGAAACTATAAAAATTCAGGCGTCCAATGTGTTGTGGTCACCGACCACAACACTGGCGCTTGGATTGATCCGCTTAAAGCAGCATTAGATCAACTTAAACAGCAAGAGCCCGGTGTTTGGAATGAATTTACTATTTTTCCCGGCATGGAGTTGTCATGCAATGGGGGTGTTCATCTAATAGTCATACTTAACCCTGAAAAATGTACCTCTGACATTGAAGCGATTCGCGGAAGAGTTAGATATCAGGGTACGTCCGGAGACAGTGACGGTGTTACTCAATTAAGCATAGAACAGGTTATTGATGAAATTCATTTGGCGGGTGGCATTGCATGCGCGGCACATATTGATCAAGCTAAAGGTTTACTAACGGCCGTTACTGATCACCACACGTTAGAAGCAATATTGAAAAAGCTTGATGCGGTTGAAGTTATAGCCCCAAGTGCTGAGTGTGTACAAAAATTCAAACCTGATTTAGCTAAGCTTGCTTGGGTTTTGGGTTCAGATAGCCATAAACCAGAAGAAATTGGACGTGGGTTTACGTGGGTCAAGATGTCTGTGCCGAGCTTCGATGGTTTGCGCTTGGCTTTGCTTGATCCGGAATCTACTTTGTGTCGTAGCGATCAAAAAACAGATGATCCCCAAATATTACCCGAGCAGTGGATTCGGTCAATTTCGCTAGAGAATATGCATCTGCGGCGTAATGGTCACGGCCCGCTAACTTTGCATTTCAACCCTGCCTATAACGCCGTTATCGGCGGGCGTGGCAGCGGGAAATCGACTGTTCTGGAATGTTTACGCCTTGCATTGGCGCGAGAAGGCGAGCTGAAAAAACTGGGTGAAGATTCGGAAATATGGAAAACCTTTCAGGGATTCCGGCGTGAATATGTGCAGCGCGACAAACCCGGCATGATGCTGCCCGACACAAAAATCACTGTGGAGGTTGTGAAGGGCAAAGTGGAATCAAGTCAGCACTTTCAGTTTATCTGGAGCAAGCAGGCAGATGGCCGTTTTTCAACGCAAGTATTACGCAAGGAAGAAGGAAGCTGGCAAGCCACCGGTCTGGATGAAAAACAGGCCAATGCGCTTTTTCCGATAAAAATTTTCAGCCAAAAGCAGATTCTCGCACTTGCCAACAACCCGCAAGCACTGCTTGAATACATCGACGACTCCATTCGGAATCTTATACTTAACTGGAGACAACAGTTCGATGAGCGGAAGTCGGCATTGCTCGCCGCACGTTTGCGTGTCCGCACCCTGAAAAAGGAGTTACAGAAAAAGCCTGCACTTGAGTTGGAATACAAAGAAGCCAGGCGCAAGGCAGTGGTATTTGCTAACGCCAACTTCGGCCCCTTGCTCAAAGCCTTTCAGCGCGCAAGCCAGCAACAACGTGCACTGGACGATTTCTACCAATTATTAAACAACGATGTCGCCGGTTTGCAGACCGGAATACTGCAAGCTGCCAGTCTCGCCGCCTCCGAGTTGACGCAGTTTTTTGCAGAATCCCCTGCCGAACTGGCAACACGTGACACTGCCATCGCACTTAAAAGCCGACTGGTTGCTCAGTATGAGCAGATCGCGACAATCGTTTTGGCAATGCAAGGACAACTTGTTACGGCTCAAACAGAACTGGCTGCGAGCGATTGGCAACGAGAAAATCAGCTACATATTCAGGCTTATAAGCAGGAAACAGCTCGCTTGAAAGCAGAAGGCTTTAACAGCGCCCAAGATGCGGCTCTAGCTGTCGCCAGTGAAGAAAGACTGGGCAAGCAACTGGAGCAAATTAAAGTTTTTGAAGCCGAATTAGAGCAGGCTGAACAGACAGTCGATGCTGCGGCACAAGCGTTGTCCGCATGTCGAGAGGAGCTTACTCAACAACGCGAAGTATTTATAAAAAGCTTGTTTGAGCAGAACGATATGCTCAAGGTGAGTTTGCGCAGTATGGCAAGCGCGAGAGATGCTGACGGCAAATTAAGGCAAATATTGCGACTGCCTGATAGCGCCAGGTTTGAAGATATTTGGCAAGAAGATGAATCGGGTCAGGGTAGTGGATTGTTGTGGGATATGGTCGATCCAACATGCGCAAGCACGGTTGGAGAACGGCTCCTTAACATGAAGTTGGACATTGAAGGGAAAAATAAAAAAATTCTCCGCACAACGTTGCATGGGGCTCTTGTGAAACGCTTGGAAGCTCTTCAGGATGAATCCTTTGATGAGCTTGCCTGGTGGTTCCCGGAAGACGAGGTTACTTTGGAATACCGGCCAAGAAAAAATGCTGCCTACAAAAATATCAATCAAGCTTCCGCCGGGCAGAAGACCGCAGCAATACTGTCCTTCCTTCTGGTTCATGGTGATGAACCCCTGTTGCTCGACCAGCCTGAAGATGATCTTGACAACGCGCTGGTATCGGAACTGGTAGTTGAACAGTTGCGCAGAAACAAGGCTCACCGGCAACTTTTGGTGGTGACTCATAACGCAAATATTGTTGTAAATGCCGATGCGGATTTCGTGATGACGATGGATTTCAATGGGCAGATCAATCTGGCATCGGAAGGCGGACTACAGGAGATTGCAGTGAGACAGGATATCTGCCGCGTGATGGAAGGCGGTGAAGAGGCGTTTCGCCAGCGTTATAAACGCATTCTTGAAGACTTGGAGGGGCCGGCATCATGACCGTGAATGAATGGCTGAAACGTATTCGTTTAGGAGAGGACACCACATTAGAACTTAAGCGTGTAGTGATGCGCAGCGAAACTAAAGTGGACGGACCGCATCCTGACAGTTTGGCGGATGAACTCGCCGCCATGGGCAATGCTCAGGGCGGCACTTTGATTTTGGGCGTAGATGACAAAACAAAGCAGGTGTTAGGCATTGCCTATGCAGCTTTGGATACCGTTGAAAAATGGCTGGCTGAAATTTGCCAGACGTTGATTCATCCGCCACTTGATATTGCGACACAACATATCGAACTGCCCGATGAAACTGGGCAATTGCAACCTGTCATCGTGGTAACCGTGCCGCGCAGTTTGATGGTGCATCGAAGCCCGAACGGTTATTTTAAGCGGGTTGCACACGCAAAACGTGAGATGGCTCCCGATGTTCTTGCCCGGCTGTTTCAACAACGTAGCCAATCCCGTCTAATTCGTTTTGATGAGCAGGCGGTTCCGGGATCATCCATTGATCTAGCAGACCCACTATTGATTCAAGCCTTTCTTCGTGACGGTGAAGGTGCTCCTGACATCCAATTGCAGCGGTTACACCTTACGGCAAATGACGATGGTATCCAACGCCTTAGTTTGGCTGGCGTTTTGTTATGCACGACCAAACCGACACGTTGGCTACCTTCTGCTTATATACAGGCGGTAGCTTACAGCGGAATGAATAATGACCCAAACGACCAGCTGGATGCAAAAGATTTTGATGGCCCGCTTGACAGTCAAATATGGGATGCCTTTAATTTTGTCCGGCTCAACATGAAAGTGCCTGCACTCAAGAATCTGGGGCGAGTAGATTACCCACAGTACAGCCTGCGCGCAGTTTTTGAAGCGTTGGTTAATGCCGTAGCGCATCGCGATTATTCCGTGTCCGGTGGGCGAATTCGGCTGCATTTATTTAAAGATCGCCTTGAGTTGTATTCGCCAGGCACTTTGCTTAACTCGATGACTGTCGAGGCAATGCAGGTGATGTCCATGCCCCGCAATGAGGTTATTTCCAGTTTATTCGCACGCTATTTCCCCGTTCGTGAGGATGGCTTGGGACGTGAATTTTTAATGGATCGGCGTGGCTCTGGGGTAGATGTGATTATGGCTGAGAGTGTGCGTTTATCCGGCAAGCAACCCGTTTATGAAAACATTGCAGATATGGAATTACGTTTGACAATCTATGCTGCGGAAATACCTAACATGGAGAGCGCAGCATGAACACACGCGTACTTAACCACGTTCATGGTCGCCTATCTCTTCGACCGCCGCAGGCTGAATCTCTTTCTCGTCTAGTGCGTGCGATTTCCGCTTCGCCAGAATTACTTGGCCATGAGCGAGATATGTCGTCAGTGCTGGCCAGTCTCAAAGCAGAATTTCCTATGCTGGAGGAGTTTGAGCGGGAGTTTCCGTCGCTGTGTTTTGCTCTTGCGACAGGTGTGGGCAAGACTCGCCTCATGGGGGCGTTTATTTCCTATCTGCATTTGGCACACGGCATCAATAACTTCTTTGTGCTGGCTCCCAATCTAACGATCTACAACAAGCTCATTGCCGACTTCACACCCAATACTTCCAAATACGTTTTTAAGGGGATTGGTGAGTTTGCTATCAACGCTCCCCGCATCATTACGGGAGATAACTACGACCAGCAGAACATTGCGGGCGGGGAATTGTTTGGCGAAATCCGTGTAAATATTTTCAATATCTCAAAGATCAATTCGGAGGTGCGTGGCGGCAAGGAGCCGCGCATTAAACGGATCAAGGAGGTGCTGGGAGATAGTTATTTCAACTACTTGGCGAACCTGACGGATCTGGTGCTGCTAATGGATGAGTCGCACCGCTATCGTGCCAGTGCAGGCGTGCGTTCGATCAACGATTTGAAGCCGCTGTTTGGTCTGGAACTCACCGCTACCCCGTTTGTGGAAGTAGGCGGCGGGAAGAAGCCAGTGCCGTTCAAAAATGTGGTGATGGACTACCCGCTGGCGCGAGCAATGGAGGATGGCTTCGTGAAGGAGCCTGCGGTCGTTACCCAGCGCAACTTTGACGCCAAAGCACACACGCCGGAGGAAATCGAAAAAACCAAGCTGGAAGATGGCGTGCGCCTGCACGAGACCACTAAGGTGGAGTTGTTGACCTACGCTCGCGAGAATGGCGTCAAGATCGTTAAACCATTCATGCTGGTCATTGCGCGCGATACAACGCATGCCGCATCGTTGAAGGATCTGATCGAAAATAGGCTTTATGAAGGACGATATGCAGGCAAGGTGATACAGGTGGATTCCAGCCGTACCGGCGCAGAAGAAGAGGAAATGATCTCTCGACTGCTGGCGGTGGAAAGCGTGGATGAGCCTACCGAGATCGTGATTCACGTCAACATGTTGAAAGAGGGCTGGGATGTGACCAATCTCTACACCATCGTGCCGCTGCGCGCGGCCAACGCGCGCACGCTGATCGAGCAATCTATCGGTCGTGGTCTGCGTTTGCCCTATGGCAAACGCACCGGTGTCGCCGCCGTGGATCGCTTGAACATTGTCGCTCACGACAAATTCCAGGAGATCATCGACGAAGCCAATCGTGGTGATTCGCCGATTCGCCTGAAGCAAGTGATCCTCGAAGCACCGAGTGCTGATGACAAAAAGGTCAGCGTGCAGGTTGGCTCGGGGGCGATGACGCGTTTGGGATTGACGGACGCTCCAACAATGACAGTCACCCCTGTGGGTGCTGGATCGGCTGCAGGATCGAGCCCAGCAACGACCCCACATGCGCCAATATTTACAACTGATGCAGAACGCCAAGCTGCGCGTGTTGTGATGGAGGTGATCGGCCGATACGAGGTCAAGCGCGATCAAGTGCCAACCAGTAGCGCACTGCTCAATGCCGATGTACAGAAGGAAATTCTGGCCGAGGTGACGGAGCGATTGAAGCCCATGCAAGGCAACTTGCTCGCTGGTGTGGATGAGGGGAGTCGCAAGCTTGATCTGGCAGCGGTGGTGGCGAAAACCACGGAGATTGTGGTGCAGCAGACCATCGACATTCCCCGTATTGCCGTGGTGCCATCAGGCGAGGTCACCACGGGCTTTCACCCGTTCAAACTGGATGTTGGCCAATTGCACCTGCAGCCGGGCGGGCGTGAAATCGTCGGCCAAATGCTACGCACCAATGAGCAGTTCACCTTGGCGTCGGAAGTTGGTTTGAAGGAGGCGCGGCTTGAGGATTACATCGTCCATGCCTTGGTGGACTTTGATGACATCGACTACTTCACTCATGCCGATTTACTTTACGACCTCGCAGGACAATTGGTGCAGCATCTGCTTGGCTACCTCTCCGAAGATGAAGCCCGTAACGTGCTGGATCGGGATCGGCGGCTGATTGCCAGAGAAATCCATGCGCAGATGATGGCGAATTTTTGGGAGCAAGCAACCTCGTATGAGGTACAGGTCAGCCGTGGTTTTACCGAATTGAAACCTTGTAACTACACGGCTACGGCGGGTCAGACGGCTCATCACTTCCGCGAAACGGTCGTCGAGACGAGCCGAATCAAGCAAATGCTTTTCGGCGGCTTCGAGCGTTGCCTCTATCCCCTGCAGAAGTTCGACTCAGACACTGAGCGCCGTTTTTGCATCATCTTGGAGCGGGATGTGCTGAAGTGGTTCAAGCCAGCAAAGGGACAGTTCCAAATCTACTACAAGCTAGGAACGGAGCAACCAGAGTACATTCCTGACTTTGTCGCTGAAACGGACTCGTCCATCTATATGGTGGAGACGAAAGCACGGACTGATGTCGATGCCCAAGAAGTGCAGGCCAAAGCTAATTCTGCCGCACGTTGGTGCCAGCATGCTACTTCACACGCGGTAGAGGTCGGAACGAAGCCTTGGAAATATCTGTTGCTGCCGCACGACGAGGTGACAGAATCCAAACGTCTGGTTGATTACCTGCGGTTTGAAGTGAAAATTTAGACCCAGAAAATCAACAGGCATTGCAGCAGAGACTAATTTTTACATATAGGGTATTGCGCTATGCATATTGCTACACAACCACTAACATGACCCGACTCAATCGTATTTGCCATGACTGACTACCCACCCTCACTGCCGCCGCTGTTGATCCATCTGCTCAAGGGCGTGCTGTATCGCGAACAGATGCCCAATCGCTGGCAGGAACTGCTGCAACAGGAGAGTCAGGTGCGCGACTATTTGTCGGTGATCGGACTGGAACTCGACCTGGATGATGCCGAGGGCTATGCCTATTTACGCCAGCGCGAAGCAAAGGAGGACGAGGATTTACCCAAACTGGTCAGCCGCCGCCCGCTGAGCTATCCGGTGAGCCTGCTGTGTGTGCTATTGCGCAAACGCTTGCTGGAAACCGATTCAGGCAATGGAGAATTGCGCACCATGATCAACCGCAGCGAGATCGTCGACCGAATACGCACTTTTTTACCTGAGGGCAGCAACGAGGCGCGCATCGAGGAACAGATCGACAGCCACATCCGTCGCGTCGTAGAGATGGGCTTCCTGCGCGAACTGATCGATCAGCCCGACACCTATGAAATCCGCCGCGTGCTGAAGGCCTTTGTCGACGCCGAATGGATGGAGGACTTTAACACGCGCCTTGAGGAGTACCAAAAGCATGCCATCGACTGAATTCGACATGTTCAAAACCCCGGGATTTCGCCTCGAACGCTTCGAGGTGTTCAACTGGGGCACTTTTGATCAGTGCGTCTGGCGCATCGAACCCGATGGCGAGAATGCCTTGTTGACCGGCGATATCGGCTCGGGAAAATCCACGCTGGTAGATGCCTTGACCACCTTGCTGGTGCCCGCCCACCGCGTGGTCTTCAACAAGGCGGCAGGTGCCGAAACGCGCGAACGCAGTCTGGCCTCTTATGTGCGCGGCTATTACAAGAGCGAAAAGGACGATGAACGCCTGTCCGCCAAATCCGTGGCACTGCGCGGACTGGGCAGTTATTCGGTAATACTGGGCTGTTTTCGTAACGATCACTACAACGAAGTTGTGACCTTAGCGCAAGTATTCTGGATGAAGGATGACAAGGGGCAGCCTGAGCGCTTCCACCTGGTGTCCGAACGTCCACTGTCCATCGCAACGGATTTTTCAGGCTTCGGCCCTGACATACAGGATCTCAAGAAACGGCTGCGCAAGAGCGAGGCTGTCACGCTGCACGACAATTTCCCGGCCTATGGCGATGATTTCCGCCGCCGCATGGGCCTGGGCAGCGAGCAGGCGCTGGACTTGTTCTACCAGACCGTATCGATGAAGGCCGTGTCCAACATCACCGAGTTTGTGCGTTGCCATATGCTCGAAGATCCGAATATCGAACCGCGCATCATCGAACTGTGCCGTTTGTTCGATAACCTGAATGCGGCGCACGAATCGGTGCTCAAAGCCGAAGGACAAATCACCCGTCTCACGCCGCTGGTACAGAACTGTCAAACCCACGAGCAATTGACCAGTAGCGCAGCCGAATCGGAACGATTGAGGAGTGCCCTGCCCGCCTGGATTGCCCAAAAGAAACAGGGCTTGCTAACCGGGATGATCGCCCGCTTGAATCTGGACATACTCCGGCTGGAAGATGAGGCAAAGCAACAGCAAACGGCCCTCGATGACTATCACGAGCAGCAAAGCGATTTTAAACAGGCAATTGCCGACAACGGCGGGCGACGTATCGAAGAAATCAAGAGCTTAATTTCGCAACTCGAAAAAGAGCGCGAGCGCCGCAAAAAGGCCTATGACGACTATGCCGCTGCGTGCATACAACTCGAACTGCCGCGCGCGCAGAGTCTGGACACTTTTCACGACAATCGACGCCATGCCGCCACGCTCAAACTGGACATCGAGGCGAATAAGGCAAAATTGACCGATGAACGCGATCAGATCAAAGTGGCCACCCATGCCATTAACAGTCAATGCAACGTGCTAACCACCGAAATCAACTCGCTGAAGCAGCGCAAGTCGAATATCCCTAGCACTATGCTGCGCTTGCGAGAATCGCTTTGTGCGGCACTGGATATTCCGGAAGTTGAGCTGCCCTTTGCCGGTGAGTTGCTTCAGGTTCATAGTCGTGAAAGCGCCTGGGAAGGTGCGATTGAGCGGGTGCTGCACGGTTTCGGATTATCGCTGCTGGTGGGAGACGCCCATTATTCCGCCGTTTCTGCCTACGTGGATCGCACCCATCTGGCCGGACGACTGGTGTATTTTCGCACCGCCAGCGAGGCGCGCCCGAGCCCGCAGCTTTCCTCACAAAGTCTGGCCGCCAAACTGGAGATCAAGGCTGACAGCGCTTCCTATCCTTGGCTGATGGCGGAATTGGCGCGCGGCTACGATTACATCTGCTGCGATAATCTGGAGGCTTTTCGTCATCACCCCAAGGCGCTGACCCGTCAGGGCCAGGTTAAGACCGGCGGAGTACGTCACGAAAAAGATGACCGCAGCCGCATCGACGATCGCAGTCGCTATGTGCTGGGCTGGAGCAATGAAGGCAAGATACGCGCGCTGGAAGTTCAGTTGCTGGCGCAACAAAACGAGGGATATAAATTATTATCTAATTTAACAAACTTAGATAATGCATTGAAAAATATAGAGAAACAACAGTCAGCACTGTTAGAACTGTTGCGCCCTGCCGAGTTTGTCCTGATCGACTGGTCACAGACGGTTGCGCAAATACATCAGTTGCAGGAAGAAGCGCAGGAACTTGAACACAGCTCGGACATTCTGCGTTCACTCAACGAGCGACTCGATGCGATTGTCAGGCAGATACGGGAATCCAATCAGAACCTGGCGGAACTGCAATTCAAGATTGGCGGAAAGAAATCCGAACTGAGCGTTGCGCAAACAGATTTATCAGATGCTACTCTGATGTTTGAACTACTCCCAATCTCGGAAAGAAACAGCTTTACCGGGCTGGACAAATTGCCGCGTGAAGCGCTGGACGGCAAACCGCTCAACACACCCAAACAATGCAGCGAAGCGGAATCCCAGTTGCGCGGCTGGCTGAATAATCACCTCAAAAAAACCGGTGAAAAGACCAGCATCATTGCCAGCCAGATTCTGGTAGCGATGCAGCAATACATCCAGACCTACCCCGGCGATTGCCGCGAGGTAAATGCCAGCCTTGCGTCCGCCGCTGAATTTGATCGCATGTTAAGCCACTTGCTGGCAGAAGATCTGCCGCGTTTCAAGAGTCGCTTCAAGGATCTGCTCAACAAAAATACCATCAATGAAGTCGCCCTGCTGCAAAACAAACTGGATCAGGAAGCGCGCACCATTCAGAACAAGATCGACACCATCAACCGCTCGCTCAAACAGATTGAGTACGATGCAGGCTCCTACATACAACTCATCCCCGATCCGGATCCGGACATGGAAATCCGCCAGTTCAAGGAAGACCTGAAGGGCTGTCTGGCCAACACGGCGATGGGCAGCGATGAAGACAACTACACCGAACATCGCTTCGCGCTGGTCAAGAAGATCATCGACCGCTTCAACGGACGGCAGGACAACACCAACGCGGATCGCGTCTGGATGCGCAAGGTCACCGACGTGCGCAACTGGTATCGCTTCTCGGCCAGCGAGCGCTGGAAGGAAGATGGAACAGAGAAGGAGTTCTATTCGGATTCAGCCGGAAAATCCGGCGGTCAGAAGGAAAAATTAGCTTACACCATTCTGGCTTCCGCGCTCGCCTATCAATATGGCATCGACCAGCAGAGCCGTACCACGCGCGCCTTCCGTTTTGTGATGATAGACGAAGCCTTCGGACGCGGATCGGATGAATCTGCTCGCTATGGGCTTGAATTATTTGCAAAATTAGGCTTGCAACTACTCATCGTCACGCCGCTGCAAAAAATTCATGTCATCGAAAATTATGTGCATTCAGTTCATCTGGTGCACAACCAGGAGGGCAAAAACTCTTTGATACGATCGCTCACCATAGAAGAGTATCGCAAGGAAAAGAAGCGCACGTGATTACACCGGAAGACATCCGAACCCGGGCTGAGCGCTACTGGAACAGTTACGCCTACCACCGTTGGCTACTATCCGGCGAACCCTGGCAAACGCTGGAAATTTCCTTTGGCAAGCCCTCCGGTCGGGAATTGCTGGCTGACTACGCCGCGATACGCGCCGCGCTGCATGCCTTGCAGACCAAGGCAAAAGCCTCGACAGGCTATGGCTACCGGATAGACTATGAGTCGGTCTCTCATCGCCAACTGGGCGAACAACAGTTACCTGTTCGGATTTACTTTGAAACGGAAGAGGATTTCCTGCGCTACACCGGACATCTTCGTGAGGCCAATCAATTCAAACAATTAGCGAATGAGACAACGGCTATCCACCCGGCGCTGACTCAACTGTTGCACGACAAACCGCGCATACTGCTGGACAATCTGGCGATCTGGCAAAAACTGCTGAGCGTTGCCGACTGGTTTATCGCGCATCCGAATCCGGATATCTATATCCGCCAGATCGACCTCATAGGGATCGACAGCAAATTCATCGAACAGCATGCGGCTCAACTGACCATACTGCTCGATACCTTATTGCCCTCCTCCACCATCGCAGCCTGCGAGAAAAAATTTGAACTACGCTATGGCCTGCGTTATGACCAGCACCTGATCCGCTTCAGACTGCTGGATCCTGCCCTTGCTCTGTCGGGACTGACCGACCTGACGCTACCGCTTGAGGACTTTTGCCGCCTGACTTTAAACGTGGACAGCGTATACATCACTGAGAACAAGATAAACGGACTGGCCTTTCCGCAAGTAGACCGGAGCATGGTCATTTTCTCACTAGGTTACGGTGTTGGCAGCTTGTCCCGCGCAGAGTGGTTAAAGTCAAAACGTATCGTCTATTGGGGCGATCTGGACACGCACGGCTTTGCCATTCTGTCCCACTGCCGGTCGCTATTCCCGCAAACGATCTCTATGCTGATGGACGACGCAACGCTCACAGCGAATCGAAGTTTATGCGTTACGGAAGCATCCCCGGTGAAAGAAATGCCGGACTGTTTGACGGAATCAGAGCGCGCCACCTTCGCCGCACTAACGCGATCCGAGGGGCTCTCCTTGCGACTCGAACAGGAACGCATCCCCTACGGACAACTGGAAGCCGGCTTACGATTACTTCAGTAAGGTTTGTTCCCCACCCAGTTGCCAGCCGGTTGATACTGGCAGGCCCACACCTGCTCTTTAGTGTTTTCACAAACCGCCACCGCGCAGCCTACCGTCGTGGTGCTGCGCCAGACCATCTGCGTATAGTGTCCGCACATTTTCCCCTGTTTGCAGTGATTGTGCGCGTAATCGTAATCCGCACGCTCGCTGCCCCAGCTGTCCACCACCTGCTCAGAGATAACCTTTTGCAAATCACGGCGTCCATCCGACCATTTCAACGCACTAGCCCAGTACAGATTTTCACCATAACGTCCGTCCGGTTTGCTGTGGCGCATCTGACAAGCGTTGGTGCGCTTGAGATTGTTCACCCAATCCTGCGCACTCGCCGCCAGCGATGACGAATAACTCAGTTTCTCCGTGAGTCCCGCCTGAGTACGCAACTTGTTGTGCGCATCCACGATGGCCTCGGGGTCAACCTGCACGGCACAGGCATTGCTCACGACCAGTAAAAATACAAAATATTTCAATAGCTTAGACACTAGCGACCGAGAACTTTGTAGTAAACCTCGCGATAGGCCTTGGCACTGGTCTCCCAGGTAAAGTCCTTGCTCATACAGTTCTTGCGCAACGCCTTCCATTTACGCTGATCGCGATACAACTCGACGGCGCGTTTGATCGTGTCGTAAAGGTTATCGGCGCTCATGCCGCTGAACACGAAACCGCTGGCCGTGCCGTCCTTGAGTGTCTCTGCGTTGCAATCGACCACCGAATCGGCCAGTCCGCCGGTATTGTGCACCACAGGCGGTGTACCGTAACGCTGACTGTAAAACTGATTCAGTCCGCAAGGCTCGAAACGCGACGGCATGATAAACAGATCGGATCCGGCTTCAATCTGATGCGACAGACTCTCATCGAAACCGATCAGCGCGGCCACTTTACCCGGATAATGATGCGCCAGATAACGCGCATTCTTTTGCATCGCAGGCTCTCCGCTGCCCAAAATCACCAGTTGCACGGGCAATTCCAGCAGACGCGGCGCGATTTCCAGCAGCAAATCCAAGCCCTTCTGATGCGTCAGGCGACTGACCACACCCAAAAGTGGCACGTCAGCCTCCTGATTCAAGCCCATCCGGGTTTGCAGCGCCAGTTTATTGGCGGCTTTGCCGGTCATGCGAGCGCTGCTGTAATGCGCGGGCAGATGCTTGTCCGACTCCGGATTCCATTCGTCCGTATCGATGCCATTCAGGATGCCGGAGATGTCTTTACTTCGCTGCTGCAACAAACCTTGCAAACCAAAGCCCAGTTCATCGCCCTGAATCTCACGCGCGTAATTAGGGCTGACGGTGGTGATGTGATATGCGTAGTACAAACCGGCCTTGAGGAACGACATACTGCCGTATAACTCCAGACCGTTCATATCGTAACTGGCCGGCGGCAAGCTCAATAACTGAACTTTATGCGGGCGATAATTCCCCTGAAACGCCAGGTTGTGGATGGTGATGACGTTGGGCACCGCGCCGGGCGATACGCTCAGATAAGCCCCGACCAGTCCGGTTTGCCAGTCGTTGCAATGCACTAGGTCCGGATGCCAGGAGAGCGGTGATTCGTCGCAGCTCAGCACTGCGGCAATTTTGGAGAGCAGGCCGAAGCGCAGCGGATTATCCACCCAGTCATGCCCGTCCGGATCGGAATACGGCCCGCCGGCGCGCTGATACAACGATGGACAATCCAACACCAGCAGCGGCACGCCGCTCTTCATGATGGAAAAAATCAATCGAGATGGAGGAAAACCGGGCAACTCGTCAAAGGTCGCCACCACTTCATTCGGCCCCAGTTGCGCCATAACTTGCGGATAACCCGGTACCAGCACGCGCACATCGACAGCGATACTGCGCAAGGCGGCCGGCAACGCGCCACTGACGTCAGCCAGACCGCCGGTCTTGATGAGCGGTGCAATTTCAGAGGTGACAAACAGTACTTTAATTTCGGCCATTTCTTTCCTTAGTGATTTCTCTTCTTACAATCCTGAATCCTGTATTTACAGCCAGCGCATCATACCCAGTTCAAAGGGATGCGTTAACAGATCATGGCAGGGATACACCCTGATGCGATATTCAAGATTCCCGCATTGTTCGGGTTGCAGCTCGGTGACAAACAGGTACTCGCCCGTTTCACCAGGCTCAC
>Ga0208863_1000216_pt1 | contig 71320 bp, 74 predicted proteins | sample RifOxyD3_FD_184040 | JGI IMG/M metagenome (GOLD analysis project Ga0208863, IMG submission 184040) | Soil microbial communities from Rifle, Colorado - Rifle Oxygen_injection D3 (SPAdes) | ecosystem: Environmental > Terrestrial > Deep subsurface > Rock core/Sediment | place: Rifle, Colorado... | reverse complement strand
AGAGCGTAGCGAAACTCTGAAACCAGAAGCGGCGCGACTACTGGAAGAAGCGCTCATGCGTGGTGAATTCGAACGCGGCGAAGCATCGCGAATAACGGGCATGCCTGAGCGCACAGCGCGACGAGTTTTGTCCGACACGATTGCAACGGGGCTGCTTGCGTCTGACGGGCCGAAGGGCTCAGTATCGCTGCGGTTCCCTGTGGAGGCGCTGGACGTTTTGTTTCCGCGCCTATTCCCGGAATCGTAAAGAAAGGGGGTTGAGAGATGCCATCGAGCAGGATCGGCTCGACGGCTTCGTCAGGGAGTTTTACGGCATGCGGGGCGGGGAATCAGTTCCGTGCCACGCGGAAAGTCCGGTAGGGTGGGCATGTACTCATGCCCACACATTTTGTGGGCTGGCCGGATAATGCCGATTTCTATTGTCATATTCGACGTTCTATCCACAAAGCCTGTGCCAGGCATTGTGGTGGGCATGAGTACATGCCCACCCTACTGGGCTCCTTATCAACCAATGGGCAAGGCCTACCACCCGGTCTTGAGGCTCACTGCGGCGGAGACATCGGGGAGCCGGTCAATCAAGGATAAAGGAGACGCTACCCTTTATTCCTGGGACGGGCAGGGCTGCATCTGCCGCGTCCGGCTGACTATTACGGTATGACCCTGGCCATGGGCGGGGCCGAGGTCAGCATGGAGCAACTGCTGGGCCTTTTCGCGGTGTTGGCCAACGGTGGCGATTACAGACCCCTACGTTGGCTCCGGGGCCAGAATGAAGGGAAATCGGCCCGATTGTTGTCGCCCGAGGCTGCCTTTCTGGTCAGGGAGATGCTGGAGGCCAATCCCCCGCCGGAGCGCAGCCACCGGCGCCAGCAGTAATCTCTATTGGTTCGTCAACGACGCTTATGCGGGTCAGGGTGAGACCCTCATTTGGCCCGGCAAGCCCGGCAGTTTTCTGGTGAGGGTGGTGGACGACCAGGGCCGCTCGGCCTCCACGAGGCTCTTCGCCGTCCCGACCGAGTGATATCGGGAAAGCCGAGAGTGGGCATTTTTCGCCATCTACCAAGCGGCCAGATATGGCATAATGCCGGCCCATGTCTTCCCTTCGAGAGTGAGCCGATATGAGCTTTTTTATCGCCGATGCCCTGGCCGAGGCGCCCGCCGCAGCGGCAGCCGCCCAGCCCAGCATGATTGAGAGCCTGATCTTTCCCATCGGGCTGTTCGTGATCTTCTATTTCTTCTTCATCCGTCCCCAGATCAAGCGCCAGAAGGATCACAAGAAGCTGATCGATACCCTGGGCAAGGGTGACGAGGTGCAGACCGAGGGTGGCCTGCTCGGCCGTATTGTTGAATTGACCGACGACTACGCCAAGGTCGAAGTGGCGGATAATGTGGTGCTGACTGTCCGCCGCGCCTCCGTTTTGGTGGTGCTGCCGAAGGGTACCCTGAAAGAGATCTGATCCCGCGGCCATCCTCGACGCTCCCCTTCCGGTACTCCCCATGAATCGTTATCCCCTCTGGAAAAACCTGCTGGTTCTTTTTGTCCTGCTGTTCTGCGGCCTTCTCGCGCTGCCGAACATCTACGACCAGGACCCCTCCATCGAGATTGCGCCTGCCCGTGACGCGGTTGTCGATCCGGGCAAGCGCGATTCCGTCGAGCAGCTCTTGAAGGAGGCGAAGATCGGTTACAAATCGGTCAGGCTGTTGAACAATCGCCTGATGCTGCATTTCCCCGATTCCGATTCGCAGCTCAAGGCGCAAGAGTGGTTGCAGGGGCGTCTGGGCGATGGCTATACCCAGGCCATGACCCTTTCGCCCGATCTGCCGGAGTGGGTGATGGCCCTGGGGCTCAAGCCCATGTACCTGGGGCTCGACCTGCGCGGCGGCATCCATGTTTTGATCGACGTGGACATGGATGCGGCCCAGAAGCAGGCGGTCGAGCGCTACATGGGCGATATCCGGACCTATCTGCGCGAGCAGAAACTGCGTTACAGCGGGATGCGGCAGGAGGGTGAGGTGGGCATCCTCAGCTTCAAGGAAGCGCCCGTTCGCGACCAGGCGGCGAGCAAGCTCGGCGGGGAGTTCCGCAACCTCCAGATCGAGACCGAGGACCTGGCCGACAGCTTCAACCTCCGCTTCTCCATGAGCAAAGCGGATCAGATTTCGGTCAAGAAGTTTGCCTTGCAGCAGAACATCACCACCCTGCGCAATCGTGTCAACTCCCTCGGTGTCGCCGAACCGGTGATTCAGCAGGAAGGTGACCGTCGCATCGTGGTGCAACTGCCCGGCGCCCAGGACCCCTCCAAACTGAAGGAGATCCTGGGGGCCACGGCCACCCTGGAATATCGTCTGGTCGATGCGGAACACAGCGTGGAGGACGCCATGGCGGGCAAGGTGCCGCCCGGCTCCCGGCTCTACAAATCCCGCGAAGGCCGACCGGTGCTGTTGAAGAAGCAGGTCATAGTGACCGGCAACCAGATCACCGATGCAGCCTCCGGCTTCGATTCCCGTGACGGCACCCCCATGGTCACCGTCAGTCTCGACGGCCAAGGCGCGCGCCGCATGCGCAACGTCACCACCGAAAACGTCGGCCAGCCCATGGCCGTGGTCTTCATCGAAAACCGCACCACTACCAGCATGGTGGACGGCAAGGCGGTGAAGAAGAAGGAGATGGTGGAAGAGGTCATCAGCATCGCCACCATCCGCGAGCCCTTCGGCGCCCGCTTCCAGACCACCGGCCTGGACAGTCCCGCCGAGTCGCGGGACCTGGCCCTGCTACTGCGCGCCGGCGCCCTGGCGGCCCCGATCGAGATCGCGGAGGAGCGCACCGTGGGACCCAGCCTCGGTCAGGACAACATCGACCAGGGCTTCATCTCCGTGGTCGTGGGCCTGGGCGTGGTGATGGTCTTCATGGTCGTCTACTACAAGGTCTTCGGCGTGCTGGCCAACCTGGCCCTGATGCTCAACGTGGTGATGATCGTCGCCGTGCTCTCGGTCTTGCAGGCCACCCTGACCCTGCCCGGCATCGCGGGCATCGTGCTGACGGTGGGCATGGCGGTGGACGCCAACGTCTTGATCTACGAGCGCATCCGCGAGGAGCTGCGCCTCGGCAACTCGCCCCAGGCGAGTATCTACGCCGGTTATGAAAAGGCTTTCATGACCATCCTCGACTCCAACCTCACCACCCTGATCGTCGCCATCGTCCTGTTCGGCTTCGGTACCGGCCCCGTCAAGGGCTTTGCCGTGGTGCTCTTCATCGGCATTCTCACCTCGATGTTCACCGCCATCATGGTTACACGCGCCGTGACCAACCTGGTCTACGGCAGCCGGCGCATCGAAAAGCTCCATGTCTGATTGGGCCTGAGCCTGACCCGTGGACGATACCAGCCAGTATCAGTTCCGGTTCGAGGCCATCGGCACCATCGAAAGTCCCTACCGGGAAAAATTCGGCATCCCCCGCCAATCGGGCCTCGCGCCCGCCGCGCGGGGGAGGCTGATCATGCTGCCCCCCTACGACCGGCCCGAGGCCTTCGAGGGTCTGGAGACCGCCAGCCACCTCTGGCTACTATTCGTTTTCCACCAGATCGATGCAGCCACTTGGCATCCCAGGGTGCGGCCGCCCCGGCTGGGCGGCAATAAAAGGGTAGGGGTCTTCGCCACCCGATCCGGATTCCGGCCCAACCCCATCGGCCTGTCGGTGGTCAAACTGGATGGCATCCGTTGCGATAAAGCAGGCGTCAGCCTGGACATCTCCGGTCTCGACCTCCTTGACGGCACCCCCGTGCTCGACATCAAGCCCTACATCCCCTACGCCGACGCCCTGCCCGAGGCCCGTAGCGCCATCGCCCCCGAGCCCCCGGACAAGCGCCTGGCCGTCCGGTTCGACGCCAAGGCCGAGGCGGTGATTTCAGTTCTGGGAGAGGGAGAGACCCTGCGCCGCCTGATCGAGGAAACCCTGACCCTTGACCCCCGCCCCGCCTACAAGGGCGAAGCGGATGGAAGGGCGTACGGAATGAAGCTGCAAGGTTGGGATGTCCGCTGGCGTCTGGCTGGGAAGGGGATGGTCCTGGTGACCGACATCCTTGGCTGCGGGCAACCACCCTAGGCCGGGCCTTGGCCCGCTCTACGGCCGCCTGTCCGGGGCGGCAGTGCTATTGCGGTGCTGGCGCTTCTGTAAGAGATGTTGCTCCATTCTCTTGAAATAGGTCGTGGTGGCGTACAGAAACCCGGCCACCAAGGGCAAGGCGAAATACCAATGTTGCTGGGCGTAGTTTAGAACCACGAGAATTTCTTCCCCGAAGATATAAGCCGGGGTAATGGTGATCGCCGCCCAGACCCAGGCGCTGATCAAGTTGATGAGGGCAAAGCGTTTTGCCGGATATTTGGTGATGCCGATGGATAGGGGGATAACGGTGCGCAAGCCATACATGTAGCGTTGCACGAAGATGATCGGCCAGCCGTATCGCTTCAACAACAGGTGCGCAATAGCGAACTTGCGGCGTTGGGTATAGAGCTTACGCTGAATGAGACCTTTGTTGACCCGGCCGATATAGAAGTAAATCTGGTCGCCGGTAAAGCCGCCCAGGCCCGCGATAAACACCGCCCAGAAATAGTCCATGTCGCCGGTGTGGGTCATGATACCGGCCATGATCAGGCCGATCTCGCCTTCCAGGATGCTCCACAGAAACAGGATGATATATCCGTATTCCTTCAGCAAACCGATAAATAAGTCATCCATCAGTATTTTGTGCCATTGAAACCTTGAGTTGACCCGGCACTTTATTTTACCTCTTCGCCAACCGCAACCAGGTATCTGTGGCGTGTTTCGCGCCTCCTATTTCGCCTATATCTTCCTGGCGCCGCTGATTGCCGAATTTGCCCGCCGCTATCCCGGCATTACCTTCGATTTTGACCTTACGCCGAGGGTGTTATTCCCAGATAGAACCTTACCGGCAATAAACGACGCGGTTTCGGCCTAGGTTTTTCGCGGAATAAAGCGCCTTGTCTGCTGCGTTCAGCAGCTCATCCATGTCCTTGCCGCTGGTGGGGTAGGCGGAGACGCCGATGCTGCATGTCAGATGGAGTTCCTTGCCGTCGGGGAGTAAGACGGGCGATTCCTCGACCGTCGCCCGGATGCGTTCCGCGCTGACGAGCGCCATCTCCACGCGAGTCTCGGGCATGATGATGAGGAATTCTTCACCGCCGTAGCGGGCGACATAATCGATGGTACGCACCGATTTTTTCAGGGTTTCGGCGAGGGTGACCAACACGATGTCGCCGGACTGATGTCCGTATTGGTCGTTGATGTGCTTGAAGTGGTCGATGTCCAGCAACAGAAGACCCAGATTGTGCCGGTAACGCCGTGCACGCGCGATTTCCACCTCCAGCAGGGCGGTCATCTGGTTGCGATTAAAGAAGTCCGTCAGGGGGTCATGGGTCGCCAGGTGCTCCAGCTCAAGCTGGTAGTGTTCGATCTCGGCATAGTTGTTTTTGATCTGGGAGCCGAAAAAACCGATGACCAGCAAGCCGGCAAGCCAAACAGTGGTGTAGGCCAGGGAGAGATTCCAGGGGGTTCCAAGACCTGAAAACGGGGCAGCTTCAGCGGATTCGGCCGATGATTGCGAGCCCCAGGGCTGGCCGGCCTCGCATTGTTGCAGACGGGCGTGTTCGTCTTGAAGCCGTGCCTGGTTCAGGTTCCATTGCAGGAAAAGGCCGAGCAAAAGGGTCCATACGATCACGAGAAGGAGGGCGTTGTTGCGCGCCAGCCTATTGATCCACGGCTTCCTGGGGTGGTTGTTTCGTTGCGTCATTGCCTCAGCGGTAACTGTAGTGGCCCTCTGAATTCCGGTTTGAGGGCCTGCGGTTAGTATGGTCCAAATTACCCCGCTGAGGAAATGAAGTTACGGCCGGACACCGCGAGGGGGCGGTCCTTCAGGAGATCGAATGCAGCTCGGCGATCGGCCCCTCGTTTTTCGCTTCGATCTTTCCGTACAGGTCATAGAGTGCGGCCTGTAGGGCCTCTTCGATGACCGGATGGTAGAAGGGCATGCGCAGCAGCTCGCCGACGGTCATCTCTTTCTGGATGCACCAGGCCAGCAAGTGTGCGAGGTTTTCTCCCTTGGGGCAGGCCATTTCAGCGCCCAGCAACCGGCCGGATTTCTTGTCGGCGTAGACGCGCAAGACGCCCTTGTTTTTGCCCATGATCATGGCCCGGCCCACGGGGGCGAAGCGGACCTCGCCGATGGCGGTCCGTTCCCAGTCCAGGTTGGACCAGCGCGCGCCCACCTGACAGATGTTGGGGTCGCAGAAGTTGATGTTGAGCGGGGTCTTGCGGCGGAAGGCAGTGATGGTGGCGGAGACGGCGTTGTGGCCGGCGATGCGTCCCTCGTCCCCCGCCTCGTGCAGCAGGGCGCGCACACCGTTTGCGTCACCGGCGATAAAGACGGGGAGGTGGGCGATCTGCATGGTGGTGGGGTTGTAAGGGGGAGTGCCACGGGAATCCAGCGTGACGCCCAGGGCCTGGAGGTTCAACCGGTCCAGATTGGGACGCCGCCCCAGACTGGCCAATACCTTATCGACCACCACGCTCTTTGCTCCGGCGCTGACCCGGAGCTTGCCGTTGGCCTCCCGTGTGATCTCGGCGGCTTCCCCAAGCCAGATGGGGAACTCCTTGCCGATGATCTCCACGATGGTCTTGGCGACCTCCGGATCGTCTACCCCGCCGATAGTCTTGAGCTGATCGATGCCGGTTACGTCCACCCCAAGCCGGCTCAAGGACTGGCCCATTTCCAGGCCGATCACGCCCAGGCCGATCACGGCAATGGAACGGGGCAGATTCTCCTGTTCGAATAGGTTGCCGGTTGTGAGAATGTCGTCACCAAAGGTCTGCCATGCCTGGGGTATGATAGGCGTTGAACCGGTGGCGATGATGACCTTTTTGGTCCGGATGCGCCGGCCGTCGCCGAGTTCGAGCAGATTGGGGTCCAGGAAGCGGGCGTATTGCGGGATGAAATGCTCCGGGTCCATTTTTTCGGTGCTGTTGGCGACGACCCGGTCAACGAAGGTGTCACGCATGTGGCGCACGAAGTCCATGACCTCGGGGATGTCCATCATGAGGTTGCCGCCGGCGAGCCCATAGCGGCTGAAGATGTTCCGGCGGTGCAGGTCTTCTGCTACCTGAATCAGCGCCTTCGACGGCATGCAGCCGACGCGGGCGCAAGTGGTGCCGATCTCGCCGCCGTCAATCAGCACCCAGGATTTGCCGGAAGGACTCACTTTGCTCAGGGCGTAGAGGCCAGCGCTGCCGGCGCCGATGATGGCGACATCCACAATGCGTGCTTCCACTAAATTCTCCTGATCGATGAAACCTTCTACTTTTGAAAATGATAGTCCCCTTCCGTATCCAGTGAAACCCGATTATTGTTTAGGGAACTCCGCCGGAAAGGCAGATGCAGCCGCCGAATCGCCCATTCCAGGGCCGTTGGGCGGCGTGGGCATGACGATCATGGGGCGGGATGACGGTAATAATTATGGGGTGAGGCTAGTTTCATGAGCGGGGGCGGGTAGTTGGACAACCTTTACATACCAGGCCGGAAGGAGTCGTCTTCCCTTTTGGACCGCTATCTGCGGGCTGTCCAGCGCCGGGGGCTGCATCCCGATCAGGAGCAGATGCTCGCGGTCAGGGAGTTTGGGCGCCTGTGGGAGGAGCTGTCGGTAAACACCCAGTCGCGATGGTGGCCCTGGCGTTCGACGGTTTCCAGTCAGGGTATCTACCTGTGGGGAGAGCAGGAACGCGGCAAGACCTGGCTGATGGACTTTTTTTTCGATGCCATTCCCAGGAGAAAAAAACGGCGAATCCACTTCCCCTATTTCATGGAAGACGTTCACCGCCGCCTGGCGGGCGTAAAGCGGCTTTCCTATCCGTTGCAGCAGGTGGTGAAGGATCTGGCCTACGAGTCTCCGCTGCTTTGCCTGGATGATTTCCATGTCCACGAGGTAGACGATGCCGTGATCCTGGCCGAGCTGTTACAGGGCCTTTTTCATGAAGGGGTGACCCTGGTGGCCACCGCGAGCCAGCCCCCCGAGGATTTATACCGGCACGGGGTTCAGCGCCTCGGCTTTCTGCCTGCCATCAACCTGCTCAAGGAACACACGCGGGTGATCGAGCTGGGCAGCGAGCGGGATTTCCGGCGGGAGATTTCGGGAATGGCCAGCACCCATTATCACAGCCCCGTGGATGAGCTGGCCGAACTCCGCATGGCGGAGGCATTCATCCGGCTGGCCTCGGGCAGGACCGAGGCAGACGGCAATATCGGGATTCAGGGCCGGGCTATCCCCTTCAGCAAACGGGCGGAAGGGGTGATCTGGTTCGAGTTCGACGCCCTCTGCGGCCCCATGCGGGCGCGCAACGACTTTATCGAAATCGCACGGCGCCACCACACTCTCTTCCTCTCCAATGTTCCCCGCATGGACGGCAGCAGGGATGATCGGGTCCGTCGCTTCATCTTCCTCGTCGATGAGTGCTACGACCACCGGGTCAAGCTGGTGATCAGCTCCAATTTCGAGCCCGAGCGGCTTTACTGCGGTGAAGGCCTAGCCTTCGAGTTCAAGAGGACCATCACCCGTCTCCGTGAGATGCAGACCCTCCCCTATCTGGGCAGTTCTCATAGAGACTAAGGACCTTCGGCTCTTTTCGCGACAGGGCCGCTCCCAGTGGTAGGAGCGGCTCTGCCGCGAAAAGGCGTTTACTCCAGCATGTCGTTGATGACGTTTTTGAACCAACTGTGGGCGTAGCTCACCTCGCGCTTGCGTATTTCGGGGCTGGCCTTGGCGGGTGAAATACCGCCGGAGTTCGGTATCGGTTCGATGCTGTTGGTGGCGGCATCGTGGGAGTAAACCGCGGCCACCGAGATGCCGAAGTCCTCGCCCACCACGCTGTAGCAGGTGTTGACGAAGGTGGGGTCGCCCGGTTCGAGGCCGTGGAAACGGCTGACGATGGCCGCCGCGGCCACCTTGGCCTGGGAGTTGGCGGCGTAGGCCGACTTTGGCATCTTGGCTGCGCTGGAGGCGTCGCCCAAGACATAGATGTCCTTGTGGCGTTTGGACTCGAAGGTGCGCTTGTTCACCGGGCACCAGTCGCCCTCGGCAAGATCGGCGGCAAAGGCGATGGCGCCCGCCTTTTGCGGCGGGATGATATTCACCACGTCGCCCTTGAACTCCTCGATCTCGGCTTGGATGCTGAGCTTCGCGGCGTCCAGTGATTCGACCTTGCCGCCGCCCGAGCCACCGACCCACTGGATCATGCTGTTGTCGGTGCCGTAGCCATAGAGCTTAGTCCAGCCCTCGATAAAGAGCCCCTGCTTGGAGAAGGCATCCTTGGCGTCGAGGATGATGATCTTGGCGCGGGGCTTGTGATGCTTGCAGTACAGGGCGATCTGCGATGCGCGCTCGTAGGGGCCGGGCGGGCACTTGAAGGGATCGGGCGGGGCTACGATGATCACGCGGCCCCCCTCCGGCATGGCCTCGATCTGGCGGCGCAGCAACAGGGTCTGGGGGCCGGCGTTCCAGGCATGGGGGACGCTGTTGGCGGCGATCTCCGCGTTATAGCCCGCGATGGCTCCCCATTTGAAATCGATACCGGGGGAGACCACACAGGCGTCGTAATCGAAACCCTTGCCGCTGGCGGTCTGCACGGTCTTTTTCACCGGATCGATGCCGACCGCCGTGTCCATGACCACATCCACGCCATGACGGCGCAGGCCATCGTAGCCAAAGGTGATTGATTCGAGCGTGCGTTCGCCGCCCAGCACCTCGTTGCTCATGAAGCAGGTGGTGTAGCTGGGCTTGGTTTCGATCAGGGTCACGGCAAGGGTTGGGTCCAGCTTGCGCAGGTACTTGGCAACGGTGCTGCCGCCCACGCCACCGCCGACCACGACGACGCGGCGCGCCGACCCCAGGGCCAGGGAGGGGAAGCCAAGGGTGGCGCCAAGCGCGGCGACGCCACCGGCCGCACGGATAAATGCTCTGCGATTGATATCAGTCATGATTCATTTCCTCGTAACTGTTCAGGTCGCCCCCAAAATGCGGTTTTTGGGGGCGACCAAAGGGGAGAGTAAGACTCCTCCCCTGTTATTGGTGCTGGCTGCCGTAGTAGTGGATGAGAGCAGGCAGGGCATTCTTGCCCTCCTCCGCGACCGCCGCATCGACCTTGCGCTTCATCTTGCGCGGCCATTCCCGCTTGCCATCGAGGAAGTCGCCCAGGGTGTATTCCAGATAGGGCATCCACTGGCCGGCCAGGGTGCCGGCGTCACCGGGACGGCCACCCTTTTCGTGGCACTTCTCGCAGTGCTTCTTGTGCAAGTCCGCGCCCCGCGCGGCCAGGGCGGCATCATGCTTCTGCGGCATGGAGCGCAGCCGCTGGCCGGCGAAGAACCAGGCCATCTCCTTGAACTGCTCGTCGGTGTAGGCCTTGGCCATGCGGTTCATGATGGTGGGGTTGCGCTGGTCTTCCCGGTAGGCCTTCATCGCGTCGATGAAGACGCCGGGGTCCATTCCGGCGATGGCGGGCATCGAGGGCCCCACACTGGAGCCGTCGGTGCCATGGCAACCGGCGCAGGTGAAGGACAGCGCCTGTCCCGACGGCGCCGCCAGGACGGCCGCCGGTCCCAGTGCCAGCGCGGCCAGGATGAGGTTGCGAATTACCTTGTTCATAATCTCGTTACTCTTCATGTCATCTACCCCCATCAATTCGGCGAGGTCATCAGGCCGATCAGCACCAGGGTGAGCAGGGCCAGGCCGGTCATGATCAGCACGGTGGTGATGAAGGAGGCCGCCAGGTCGGCACGACGCGAGGGGCGCCTGACCAGATGCTTTTCCAGTTCACCGCTGGCAACGAGCCGCTCGTATTCGATACGGTGGTCGTGCTTGAACTCCTCGATGGGGATCACGCCGGTGAAGATGGTGGTACTCATCGGGAAGCGCTCGGGCCGGAAATGCACGTTAAAGAAATGCACCGAGTTGAGGAAGATGGCCGCCAGCAGAGCCTCCTCGGCATGGACCAGGGTGGCGATGTTGAACATCCAGCCCGGCAGGAAGATGGCGGTTGCCTCTGGCGCAAACAACAGAAGGCCGGAAGTGCCGATCACTGTCGCACCCCAGAAGGGTGCCCAGTAGTCGAACTTCTGCCAGTAGGTCCACTGGGAGAACTCGGGGCGCGGGCCGCGACCGAGGAACCACTTGAACATGTCACGCAGATCACGCATGTCCTTCATGTTCGGCAGCATGGAGGTACTGCCGAACCATTCGAAGCTGCTGCGGTTGCGCCAGATGTTCCTGACGGCAATCGCCAGGTGGGTCAGGAAGATGGTTAGCCAGATCACGGCGGCCGTGCGGTGGATGATGCCTTCCATCTCCGTTCCGCCGAGGAATGCCACTACCGCCTTGGCCCAGCCGGTGTGTGAAAACAGCAGCGTGGTACCGGTCAGGATCAGGGTCATGGTGGCGATGGCGAACAGACCGTGTATCCAGCGCCAGACCAGCGGGAAGCGGCGGAAGTAGACCACGTCGGGTTTGTCCAGGTCCTCGATGAAGCCCTTGCCCTCCATGCGGTCCTTCACCTCGCGGTAAAGCCACAGCAACACATGGACCCAGAAGAAGGCCATCACGCCGAAGATCAGGGTCTGCATGAAGATCTTGAAGGTCCACAAGCCCGGATACTTTTCGCTGTCGTTCGCATCGCCGTGCGGCCAGAAGGTCAGGAAGTTCTCGTTGGCATCCTTGTGGCAGTTCTTGCAGTTCTCCAGCCGGTTGTTGGCATGGATCTCCGATGTGGGGTCCTTCGGGCCCTTGATCTCGTGGCTGCCATGGCAGTCGTGGCACTTGGCGGTGTTGGTGTAACCCAGGCGATGGACTTGGCCGTGATAGGAGGCGAAGTAGGTACGCTGGGCGTCCTTGTGGCAATCGCCGCAGTTCTTGGTGATTGCCCGCTTGGCCTTGTCGGTCTCGGGTGCATCGATGGCATGGGTGGTATGGCAGTCGGAGCATACCGCCGACTTGCTGTCAGCCTTCTCCAGCACCGCCTTGCCGTGGTCGGAGGTGCGGTACGCCTTGAGTTGCTTCTCATGACAGCGGCCGCAGACCTCGGGATTCTTCAGGCGCTTCTCATCGCGCTGGATGCTGCCAAGCTCACCGACGTTGTGGGCTTCGTGGCAATCGTAACAGGTGGCATTGGTGCGGGACTGGTCCAGCTTGCTCGGCTGGGCGTGGATCGACTGCATGTAATTGCCGACCTGCTCATTGACTATCTTGAGACGCTCGGTCTTGCCGTCCGGCTCCTTCTTGCGCTTCTCCAGTGTTTCCTTGTGGCAATCAATGCAACCGACGATGACTTCGGGTGCCTTGCGGTGCGGCACGCGGTCGATGGTGCTGTGGCAGTCGTTGCAGCGCAGCTTGCCATGCACGCTGGCCTCGATTTCCTTACGATGCACGAAGATTTTGACCTTGCTGCCATCGTCGCGCACATCGGTCTTTTCTTTCTCGTCACCGTGACAGGTCAGGCACCGCTCGTTGGGAATGATGCGCTTGCCGGTTTCGGGATCGTAGCTGTGAATCATCAGTTCGCCCGCCGGCTCTTCCGGTGCGGCATAGGCCGCGGGCATGATGAATAGGCTGAAGAGTACCGCCCAAAGGCAGGCGACTCGTGTAATTGCGATGCTGCTTGGCATCGTTGCCCTCCTGTTTTTAATCATTTCGTGTAACTTTTGACTAACTAGCCGACTGATATTTAAGGGATAGTCTCGCTGCTTGTTTGAGATACATGGGCTATCTAGCAAGACACTCCGTGATTATTTCACCTGTCTTTGGATTCACAGCGATCCTTCATTAACCAAGTCATTGAATGGGTTTGGTTAATCTGGGGCAAGGATGCCCTGGCGGGACCTGTACCGCCCAGGCCGGATTGATAGATATCAATTACCCAGGAAAGCGGTTGAGAATGATGTTCAATTTCTTACCGAACAGCAACCTTTCCCATTGATATATGTCAATCTAAGGTTTTTTAGGTGGGGCTGGTTGTCTCGATCGATGTCTCCCCTCCGATATCACCACAGGGCGGGGGCATCATGAACAACCGATCAATACGAGAGGCGCCTGTCCAGGCAGCCTTTGTGCTTTTCGCTCGCTATTCATTTGCTTGATCCATATCAACGATATAGGTTATTGAGAATTCGCATTGTGAATCATCAATGCGAATTCTCAATGCATAGTGCTTAGTACACAGCTAGCCTTGTGTGGTGTCGCTGGAATAGTCCAGTTGACTCCGCTGTCGAGAGGCGCGGCACATCATTTCCGAGCGGAGTTAACTATGAGAACGCAACGATTTCGTCGGCGAACCCTCCTTCCTTTGTTCGCCTTTTTGGGTGTCCTTCTTCCTCTCCTGACCACGGATCTCGCGGCCGCTACCGATGCGGCACCCGCGAAACCGGTGAAAATGAACAGTACGGCGGACCATACCAAGTACGAGGATCTGCAACAGGTCTTCAAATCGGGTCCCGAAGTCACCAAGGCCTGCCTCAAATGCCACACCGAGGCGGCTGGCCAGATCCATCGCACCAAGCACTGGACCTGGGAGTTCCTGAACCCGGAGAACGGGCAGCGGCTTGGCAAAAAGAACGTGATGAACAACTTCTGCATCTCCATCTCCCAGAACTACTCCTTCTGTACCGGCTGCCATATCGGCTATGGCTGGAAGGACAAGGACTTCGACTTCACCAGCGAGGTGAATGTTGACTGTCTGGCCTGCCACGACACGACGGGCAGCTACAAGAAACCGGCGGGGAATGCGGGTAATCCGGTGGTGGGGGAACCGATGGAGATGCCACCCGGCTCCGGCAAGATGGTCAAACCCGTCGATCTGACCAAGGTCGCCCAGAAGGTCGGCAAGACCAGCCGTGACAACTGCGGCAACTGCCACTTCTATGGCGGCGGCGGCGACGGTGTCAAGCACGGCGACCTGGACAGCTCCCTGGCCTCTCCGGACAAGGAACTCGATGTCCATATGGATGCCACTGGTCTCGACTTCAGTTGCGGCACCTGTCACAAGACCTCCAGCCACGATGTGCCGGGCAGCCGTTACAAGCCGACCGCGCGTGAACAGCACTCCGCCTATATTCGCGGCAAGGGCGAGAAGGTCAATCCGGCCACCTGTCAGGCCTGCCATGGCAACAAGCCCCACAAGTCCCCGATACTTCTGAAGTCGGCGCGCATGAACACCCACGCGGAGAAGATGGCCTGCCAGGTCTGTCATATACCCGCCTTTGCCCGTGGCGGCGTGCCGACCAAGATGTCCTGGGACTGGTCCACGGCCGGCCAGAAAGGATCCGATGGCAAGCACATGGTCAAGAAGGATGCGACCGGCCACGTCACCTATGACACCCGCAAGGGCGACTTCGCGCTGGGGCACGATGTCGTGCCCGAATACCGCTGGTTCAACGGCGACATCAAATACACCCTGCTCGGTGACAAGGTGGAGAAGTCGGATAGCCCCACCCCCATCAACCGCATCGACGGTTCGCCCACCGACGGTCGTTCCATGATCTGGCCGATGAAGATCATGCGTGGCCTGCAACCCTTCGACCCGGTCAACAAGACGCTCGTCATGCCTCATGTTGCCGGTAACGACGATATCGGCTACTGGAAGAACCTGGAATGGGAGAAGGCCATTGCCGACGGCATGCGGAACGTGAACGCACCCTTCTCCGGCAAGGTCGACTTCATCAAGACCGAGATGTACTGGCCCATCACCCACATGGTCGCTCCCAAAGAGAAGGTGGTTTCCTGCACCGAATGTCACGCGGCCGACAGCCGCCTGAAGGGGCTGCCGGGTATCTACATGCCCGGCCACAGCGCCAAGGGCTGGCTCGATATCATCGGCTGGCTGGCCGCGCTGACGGCGCTCCTTGGCGTACTGATTCACGGTGCCGTGCGCATCACTCTCTCTCTGAGAAAGGCGGGATAAGACAATGTCCGACAGAATCTATATCTTCAATCGCTTCAACCGGTTCTGGCACTGGTCCCAGGCGGTGTTGGTCATCTCTCTGCTGATCACCGGCTTTGAGATACACGGCACCTACAGCCTGTTCGGGTTCGAAAAGGCGGTGAGTTACCACACCATTCTGGCCTGGTCGCTGATCGGCCTCTGGGCATTTTCGATCTTTTGGCTGTTCACGACCGGCGAGTGGCGGCAGTACATTCCGACCCTGGAGAAAGTCGATGCCATGGTCAAATATTACGTCACGGGCATCTTCACCCACTCGCCCCATCCCTTCCGCCTGACCCGGCTCCAGAAGCACAACCCGCTGCAACGGATCGCCTATCTGACCGTGCTGTCGGTCATCGGGCCGATTACCTGGTCCACGGGCCTACTCTACCTCTTTCATGACTACTGGACAGAGTGGGGCCTGCGCGGCTTCCTGGTGCTGGAGTGGGTAGCCTTCTTCCATACCATGGCCGCCTTCATGATGCTGACCTTCGTCATCGTCCACGTCTATCTCATTACCACCGGCCATACCCTGACCGCCCACCTCAAGGCCATGATCACCGGCTGGGAAGAGGTGGAGGATTAAACCCGGACCTGGGGCCTGAGGCTTGAGACCGGAGGCGGCTTTACCCCTCAAGTCTCGGGTCTCAAGTCTCAGGCCCTTCTTATTCGGCAATCTGTTTCCCAAGGAGAACATCGTTATGCAATCAAAGTTTCCCATGACCTTGATGGCCCTGTTGATCGGCGCCACCACCATGAGTTCAGTCCAGGCCTACGAGGGCGACTGGAAGCGCGGCCGCGTCTATTACCGTGGCGTCTGCACCACCTGCCACACCGCCCAAGGCGGAACCCCCATCGGCCCGAATACCAAGACCATGGAGGAGTGGTCGAACTACATGAAGGCCGACAAGCACGCCGCCGGCAAGGATACGGTCAGCCAGTATGTCGGCAAGGCCTATCGCGACAGCGTCAAGGAGACCAATAAGGCCGCCGAGAAATTCGCCGACACCCCCGACGAGGAGCTGTTGGAAGACATCCGCGTCTTCCTGCTGAAGAGCGCCAAGGATGGGGACAGCCCGGCAAGTTGCAGTTGATCGCATAGAAGTTTCAACGACGTAGGATGTGGGGAGGCAATCGGTGCGGTTCGTGCCTCACCGCACCCTACGTCTCTGTTTTTCACGGCAAGGGGGTTCTCAATGAGCGGGAAGGGCTGGCTAAGTGGCTTTAAGACGGACTACGAAAGGATCTTCGTCGAAGAGTGGTCGCACTACGTGGGAGCCATCCTGCTGGTGCTCGTCATCATCGGCCTGATGATCAATGGACTGTTCTGGGGGGTCTTCGGCGGCGTCAAGTACTGGGGCGACCAGATCAACAACCTGATCGGCCTGGGACCCTTGTTGGGCATTGCACCGGAACAGGACGGCCTGTTCATCCACCGCATGTCCCTGATGAATATCATGCTGGTGCTCGGTTCCTTCACGGCGGCCCTGCTGTCCCGCCAGTTCAACCCCAACCGCCCGCCCAAGCTGGAATACGTCTGGGCGGCCATGGGCGGCAGCTTCATGGGCATAGGTTCGGCCCTGGCCGGCGGCTGCACCACCGGGGGCTTCTTCAACCCCGTGCTGCACTCCTCCCCGGCGGGATGGGCCATGTGGGCCGGGCTGCTGGCGGGCGCCGTCATCGGCCTCAAGCTGCTGCTCTGGACCCTGGAGAACGTCGAGTGGGGCATGGTTGCGCCACCCCCGCTGAAGATCCCCGCCGGGGTGAAGAATGCCTATCCCCTGATCGGCCTGGCGGTGGCGGTCGGCATCCTCTTCTGGTCGGCCCAGTGGTTCCTCTCCGGCGACAAGCTGCTGCTCTCCCGCGCGGTGATCATCCCCGCCGGTTTTGCCATCGGCTTCATCATGCACCGCTCGCGCCTTTGCTTCGCCCGCGCCTTCCGCGAACCCTTCATGACCGCCGAGGGCGACATGACCAAAGCCGTGATCCTGGCCCTGGCCATCGGCATCCCCATCGCCTCCCTGCTGTTCCAGAAAAAGGTCATAGATCCCTATGTCGCCATCCCCGCCACCTTCTGGCTCGGCTCCCTCATCGGCGGGCTGATTTTCGGCGTCGGCATGATCTTCGCGGGCGGCTGCGCCTCGGGGAGCCTGTGGCGCATGGGCGAAGGACACGCCAAGCTTTGGGTGACCATCTTCTTCTTCTCCTGGGTAGGCTCCATCGCCAGCGCCGTCTTTTACAAGCTGAAGATCACCGCCGAGGACCTGACCAATGTGGAGGACTTCAAGATCACCGGCATCGGCTACCAGGCCTACTTCCCGGAGATCACCGGCGGCTGGGGCTGGTCCCTGCTAGTCAGCGGCGTCCTGCTGCTGCTCTGGTACGCCTGGGTCCGCTACAACGAATCGACCGAGAAGTTCACGGTCCTGTGACGAAGCCCCCGGCCCCGCCGCTCCAGGCATGGCCGGGCTCGAACAGGTCTCCTTTGTCATTCACCTGCGCTTCGATATCAGATAAGGCTTTAGCCCCCTGAAACCAGGAAGGAAGAAGGGGTCAGGTCTTGCAATCACGCATGCGTGATTGCAAGACCTGACCCCTTTCCTTTGGCAAACCATGGGGTCAGACTCGATTGACATCAGATGTCCCCCCTATGCGCCTTTGATTTCCTATCTCCGCCCCGTGCCCTTGGCGAAACTGGACGATTCAGTTGGCCCTCGATTTTCTCTTTGAAAAACCCGCTGCCCAAGACCCAAGCCTTATTGGTGGCCTCCCTGATCTCATCCAGGGTCTTGTCGGGAATGTGCGCCTTGAACAGGGCGCGGTAGGCAGCTTGGCGCTCGGCCGGTGAGGTGCCCAACCGAAGATATTCTTCATGAGGCACAACCAGAGGGGCATCCTCGCCAAGGGCATTAAAACGATAACTGCTCCAAGGATACTCGGAAGGATGGCCGACCATGCCTCCCGCCCTGACCGGATTGATCTCGATATAACGGTAACAGGTCAACAAATAGTTCTCTGAATCGATCAGTGTCGCCTTATACCGCCCCTCCCACAGGGTGCCGGTGCGGTTATAGTTGTAATTGAAATATTGAACATAGTAACGGCCAAGCATTTGTATGGCCTTGCCGATACCCTGTTCCGTATGGGGCGTTATCAGCAGATGAACGTGATTGGTCATCAGGACGTAGGCATGAACGTCACATCGATGTTTGTCGCAGGCCTGTTTCAGCTTCTCCAGGTAGAAGCGGTAGTCCTCCTCGGCAAAAAACACAGGGTCACGATTGTTACCACGAATAATCACATGCTGCGGCTGGCCGGGGAGAATGAAGCGGGACAGACGGGGCATGGTTGACTCTCATAAGGAAGCAGAGAGTAGATTATCCTGCTTCAGGAATTAATTCAATCGAGTCTGACCCCATTGTTTCTGCCAGAAGAGATTCCCTTTTGTCTTAATCCCTTCTATAACAGGGCTAAGGTTCAAACCGAACTGCAGGACGGGATCGCCAAGCTCATCGCGTCTTAATCCCTTCTATAACAGGGCTAAGGTTCAAACCACCAGCCGACTCCACGCAGTCGGTCTCTTCGAGGGTCTTAATCCCTTCTATAACAGGGCTAAGGTTCAAACGCTGCCTCCGTCCCTGCAATGCCGGCAGCCGCCGGGTCTTAATCCCTTCTATAACAGGGCTAAGGTTCAAACTGGGCTACGGGATGGTGACGCTGCTGCTGCTGTCTTAATCCCTTCTATAACAGGGCTAAGGTTCAAACGCAGATTATCAGTTTTCTGTTCGGAGGAACAGTTGGGTCTTAATCCCTTCTATAACAGGGCTAAGGTTCAAACGCGGTGGAGGCGATCGAAGGATGTTGTTACGACGTCTTAATCCCTTCTATAACAGGGCTAAGGTTCAAACGTGTTCTGGCCGAAGTTATGGCCAAGGCATCAGGTCTTAATCCCTTCTATAACAGGGCTAAGGTTCAAACCACTTTTAAGAAAAAGTGCCATGGATTGGCGCCTGTCTTAATCCCTTCTATAACAGGGCTAAGGTTCAAACGTACTATGTGCTCATCACCGCTTTCGTCGGACAGTCTTAATCCCTTCTATAACAGGGCTAAGGTTCAAACCTACTTAGCAGGGTTGTCCTACTACCTGAAACGAGTCTTAATCCCTTCTATAACAGGGCTAAGGTTCAAACATACTGCCTGCCTCCGGCAGGCATCTATGAGCTACGTCTTAATCCCTTCTATAACAGGGCTAAGGTTCAAACCGTATGTGAGGTTTAGTTAAGTGCTTTGTTCGAACGTCTTAATCCCTTCTATAACAGGGCTAAGGTTCAAACGTAAGCTTGTTCCTATTGGACTGTACGAAGTTGTCTTAATCCCTTCTATAACAGGGCTAAGGTTCAAACATGCGCTGCGTGCAGGTCCGCACTCGCATTCTGGTCTTAATCCCTTCTATAACAGGGCTAAGGTTCAAACGCCATTCAGGGCGTCAAGGGATTGGCGACGGGCGTCTTAATCCCTTCTATAACAGGGCTAAGGTTCAAACAAAAGGGGAGGCGGTGAATGGACGTGTCGGGTGTGTCTTAATCCCTTCTATAACAGGGCTAAGGTTCAAACTGAGAATTGGAGACAAAACGGAGACAAGGGAGGTAGTCTTAATCCCTTCTATAACAGGGCTAAGGTTCAAACTTCCATACCGACATTGAAAGCAAGATGCAGCACAGTCTTAATCCCTTCTATAACAGGGCTAAGGTTCAAACAGATAGAGATGGTTAACGTCAGGGATTTAGGCACAGGGTCTTAATCCCTTCTATAACAGGGCTAAGGTTCAAACACAAATATTCGCGGCATGACCAGCAGGTGTGTCGTGTCTTAATCCCTTCTATAACAGGGCTAAGGTTCAAACAGAATTTCTAGCATTGTGCTAGATGCACTAAAAGTCTTAATCCCTTCTATAACAGGGCTAAGGTTCAAACTGGTTTTCGGGCTGGCGTGGCTGGGGATATGGAGGTCTTAATCCCTTCTATAACAGGGCTAAGGTTCAAACGAAGCCATGGTGTACCGAAGACGAAATTAACATGTCTTAATCCCTTCTATAACAGGGCTAAGGTTCAAACTTTTTACAGACGAAAGACCGATGGCTCCCTGGGAGTCTTAATCCCTTCTATAACAGGGCTAAGGTTCAAACCTGCTCGGATCGATTCACGGGAGAGATTGCGGGTCTTAATCCCTTCTATAACAGGGCTAAGGTTCAAACAGGTACGGCCTGCCCGAAGAGATTCCCTTTTCCGTCTTAATCCCTTCTATAACAGGGCTAAGGTTCAAACGAAAAATCCCTGCATCATTCGATGAAATGGCGTGGGTCTTAATCCCTTCTATAACAGGGCTAAGGTTCAAACAAGTGCTTGACTTCACTAGCACAAAAGTGCTGAGTCTTAATCCCTTCTATAACAGGGCTAAGGTTCAAACACAAAAGTGCTGGTGTGTGTGCGATCCGTTGAGGGGTCTTAATCCCTTCTATAACAGGGCTAAGGTTCAAACCTGGAAGTAGAGGCAAGCGGAAGAACGTTCAGGTCTTAATCCCTTCTATAACAGGGCTAAGGTTCAAACCCGAAGTGTGGGCGTACGTCGGTGACCTGATGGGTCTTAATCCCTTCTATAACAGGGCTAAGGTTCAAACCCCCAGTGGCCCCCACCACGGCAGAGGGGAGGAGGTCTTAATCCCTTCTATAACAGGGCTAAGGTTCAAACCTGCTAGCAGCAGCAGCGGTGTTTTTGTTTTTGTTTGTCTTAATCCCTTCTATAACAGGGCTAAGGTTCAAACTGCGGCTCTAACCGCAGCAGGGACGGCTGCCCCGTCTTAATCCCTTCTATAACAGGGCTAAGGTTCAAACAAGTTAAGCTCGCCCTGTTGGAGGCCGATCTGGGTCTTAATCCCTTCTATAACAGGGCTAAGGTTCAAACAATTGTTTACCCCTAAACCCAACAGACCGTGCATAAGTCTTAATCCCTTCTATAACAGGGCTAAGGTTCAAACGGTACCCCCTGGAGCCCTTGCCTGGCAAGGCTTTCAGAGGGCGTTTGCGGCCCGGGTGCCACTCTGGGGCTCCGGTTGCCTTGCTGGAAGGCGAAAATAGGGTGTTTTTCGTCATAAATCATCTTGCTGCCCGATTTTTTTATTATCAATTACCATGCTGTTGTTTTTCCAGGATTTTTTGCATTTCCGCCCATTCCGTCGTCCGGCCGCGAGGGTCGGGCCGCAAGCCGATGGCTTTCGATCCCGTTTGTTCGTTTTCGCTCAATAGTGGAGGTAGTCCCAGTCCTGGGTGACTTCTCCCACGCCGTCCACGAGGATGCGCTGGAGGTCTTTGCCGCAGAGATTGTAGAGGCGGATGCTGTCTTCTGCCGAGTCGATCAGGGCTTCGGCTTCTTCGATGAGTTCACGGTATTCGGCGGGGCTGATGTGGCATTCGAAGACGCTTTTCTGCACGCGGGTGCCGAAGCCTTGCAGGAGGCGTTCCACCCGGTAGCGGCGGCGGTTGTCGATGATGTCGTAACAGACGAGGATCATGGGGTTTTACACCAAGTGAAACTCTCTTCCTTCTCCCGGCGGTATTCCTTTTCCCAGGCTGGCGGTTCCCCGCAGGCAGTTGGCACAGAGGGGATACCAGCGGAGGCTGTCTTGTTTTTCGTCCAGATAGGGCTGGAGGAGTTGCCGCAGGTGGCGTTGTTCGGTGGGGCTGAGTTCGCATTCGAAGACGCTGTATTGCACGCGCTGGCCCCAGCCTTCGAGCTGGCGGGCCAGCCGCTGCCGCTGGCTGTCGTCAACGATGTCGTAGCAAACCAGCCAGAGCATGGGTCATCTCACGACGAAGGGGTGGCAGGGCTGGGCGGGGTGGTGGTTGATGGTGGCTATCCAGGGTTGCCCAAGCTTTCGAACTCTGCGCTGCTGGTTAGGGGTAGTTCCTTGGCGACAAACTTGGCGTCATTGCTCAGGATAAGCTCACAGCCAGAGTGCATCGCCAACAGGTATTGGAGTGTGTCTTCCAGGTCTGTGTAATCGGAATCGCGCTGCATCAGGCTGATCGCATCTGCAAGCAAGCGGTTATCAAACGGAACGATCTCAAAGATGCTGTTGACCTGTTCCAGTGCCGCCAGCGCTTTATCCCTGTCGTTGCCCCTCGCGGTGACGTAGTAGACCGTGGTCACGATGTCGCAACTGGTGACCAGTGTCATGCCTTGTTCAAGGCAATATTCCAGACATCGGTAACTTTGGCCATGAAAACGGCGGCCAGCGTCGTAGATGTCGTTGATAACATTGGCATCGACGAAAATACGCTTGTTCATTCGCTTTCGCCGGCCTGGCCTTTCATGGTCTGGATGGATTGCCCATCACCGATCATGCCTGTGAATGCGCCCTTCAGCGCCTTCAGTTTGGCAAGCCGCATCTCGCTGCGCCGGGCATCCGATTCTCTGTGTATCAGCTCCTGAATGACTTGGCTTTGTTTTTTTCTCATGGATTCCGCAAGAAAGTTGAGTTCGCGCAGGGTGTCGGCGCTCATGGTGAAGTTTTTTCTGAGTGTTTGCGATGTACTGGCCTGGGCGGTATTTTTCATGTGGCATTCAAGGTGAGTATTTATTGGTGTGTATATTATTGCCGTAAATCATGCGCCATGCCCTGTTTGTTCCGCACACCGGCCAGAGCATGGGTCATCTCACGACGAAGGGGCGGTAGGGCTGGGCGGGGTCGCGGATCACGGCCACGAGCCGTTGCACCTGGAGGTCGAGACAGCGGCGGTAGTCGATCTTGCCGCCGCCTTCGGGGTTGATGAGGCGGCTGCTCATTTTGGCTTCGATGGCGCGGATGTAGGTGCGGCGGGCAATGTCGGACATGAGGCAGGCGCCGCCGGGATCGGTCTGGAAGTCGCTGGGCTGGAGCTGTTCGTTGAAGAGGAGGCTGAGGATGACGCTGTCGATGACTGGGGCGCGGAATTCTTCCATGAGATCGGAGGCGAGGGCGGGGTGGCCGCTGTATTCGCGGTGCAGGAAGCCAACATGGGTATTGAGTCCCCGTGCGCGGATGAAGCTGAAGACGTTCTGAAACAGCAGGGTGTAGCCGAAGGAGAGCAGGACGTTGATGGGGTCCGGCGGGGGGCGTTTTTTGCGGCCGGTGAAGCCCCAGCCCAGCCCGAGGGTTTCGCGCCAGGCGGTGAAGTAGTGGTTGGCGGCCATGCCTTCGAATCCGCGGACGGCGTCGAGGCTTTGGGCCTTGTCCAACCCGGCGGACAGGCGGCTGAGTTCGGCCACGGCGCGGTCGAAGGGACCCAGTTGCCGCTTGCGGGCGTAGCGTCCCAGGATCACGCGGCTGTTTCTGATTTTGGCGCTGACGATTTCGCGGGCGATGCGCAGGCTGGTGGCGGGGTCATCGGTACAGTGGAATTGCTGCCGTTGCAGTTCGGTGTTGCGGGCGTCGAGGGTGTCGATGCCGCCGTAGTAGCGGCCGTTGGCCGTCAGCAGCGTGATGGGGATGCCCCGTTGCAGGCAGTCGGTGATGAAGGGGGTGGTCAACTGGATGTTGCCGAAGATCATGATCTGGTCCAGGCGGCGGGCGGGGATGCGCCGGATGAGTTCACCTTCGTTGTGTATGCAGAAGCTCTCTCCGTCCCGCGACAGGCGGGCGCCCTGTTCGCTTACGTAGAGGCTGTGCAGGCGGGGACCGGGCATGGCGCCGGGCGGGGTTGTGGATTCCTGTTCCAGTACGCTGTCGATCTCCGCTTCGTCAAGGGCGGGCGGGATGGGGGGCTCTGATTGCTCCAGCAGAGGCGGCAGGCTGTCGCGCACCTGGGCGGCAGTGGGATGGTTTTCCTGCGGGCCGGGGGCGGGCCTTTCGGCCTTCATGACCAGGGTGCGCAGGAAATGCACGCCGAGGAAGCGGAAACCGTCGTCAAAGTGGACGATGCGGCTTTTGTTTTCGTTCAGGCGAAGGTCAAGGGATTGCAAGAGGTCTTCGGTGAGTTCCATTGCGTCTTCGGCGGCATTGCGCGTTTTGCAGAGAACGAGAAAGTCATCGGCAAACCTTACCAGCCGCTGGCCTTTTTCCAGCAACTGTTCGTCGAACCAGTCGAGGTAGAGGTTGGAGAGCAGGGGCGAGATGGGCGACCCTTGAGGAACTCCCCGAACGGGTGACCAGATGGTCCGCTCGTCCTGGATGGGGGTGCGCAGCCAGTCGCCCACCAGTTTCATGATGCCGTGGTCCGTGACGAAACGCGAAAGCTCCAGCAGGAGCGAGCTGTGTTCTATTTCGTCGAAGTAGCGGGTGATGTCGGCATCCACCACCCAGCGGTAGCCCAGATCCCGGTAGCGCATGACCTTGCGCGCGGCGGCGTCCACGGAGCGGCCCGGCCGGTAGCCGTAACTGCAATCCTCGAATTCGGCTTCGAGGATGGGGGTGAGGTATTGGGCCACGGCGGTCTGGAGCACGCGGTCGCGGACGCTGGGGATGGCCAGCATCCGGTCGCGCCGGCCGGGTTCGGAGACGGTGACCGCCAGCAGGGGCCGGGGGACGTAGCTGCCGTTCTCGACCTCGATCCGCAATGCCCAGAGGTTGACTTGCAGGTTGTGATGAAACTGGGAGAGGGTCTGGCCGTCGGTCCCGGCGCAGCCGCCGTTTTGGCGTACCCGGTCCCAGGCCAATCTGAGGTTGGCGTAGTCGAGGATGGTCGCAAGCTCTTCTTCCAACATCGCATGGCTCCTCCCTTGTTAGCCAAGGATTCTCAGGGTGCTATGATTCAAGCATGTTTTTCGTATTGGAGGTATCTGACATGGGAACCACTACATTGGAAGAGGTCTGGTCGCTATTCAAGGAAACCGACCGCCAGTTCAAGGAAACCGACCGCCAGTTCAAGGAAACCGACCGCCAGTTTAAGGAGACCGACCGCAAGTTCAAGGAGACCGACCGCAAGTTGAATCAGTTGGAACGGCTCTTCACTAGCCAGTGGGGACGGCTGATGGAGTCGTTGGTCGAGGGGGATCTGGTCAACATCCTGACTCAGCGCGGCATCGCCATTGCGGATACCACCAGCCGCCTGAAGGGCCGGCGGGCCGATGGCGGCAATTACGAGTTTGACATCATCGCCCACAACGGCAACGAGGTGGTGGTGGTCGAGGTAAAGACGACCCTGCGGCCCCAGGACGTGGAGAAGTTTCTAGGCAAGTTGAAGCAGATCAAGCACTGGGTGCCCCGCTATGCGAACAACAGCATCTACGGGGCCGTGGCCTGGCTGACAGCGGATGCCGGCGCGGAGGAGATGGCGGTGAACCGTGGGCTCTTCAGCATCCGTGCGACGGGCGATTCGGCAGCGATCATGAATGCCGAGGGGTTCCAGCCGCAACGCTGGTAGCAGGGGCGCTTGCCCCGGAATCCGCTACGCCCCCCGTCCAGAGGCAGGCTACCGCCACCCCATGCAATGCCCTCATGGGTCTGCCGGATTTTGGTCTGGGTGCAATTTTCCGGTGATCGGCACAGATCCATCATCTTCAGGTTGATTCGTGATTGTCAACCCATGAGGGTTTGACATAGAGTCCTGATCCTGCACTTTTTGTAATGGACATACGGAGGGAATCTCACATGGCGGCGGAACAGGGTTGTCCGCTTTATTGGCGCCTGCGGTTCGATTTCGCCATCGACTCTGGGGCGGGACTGCCGGAATTCCCAGGTTCCGCCTGGCGGGGCGCCTTTGGCCGGGCGCTTCGGTCGTTGATCTGCGTCACCCGCCAAACCAAGTGTCAGGGCTGTTTGATCGCGGCCCATTGCCCTTACTGTTTCCTCTTCGAGACCCCCGTTGCGCAATTGCCCAACGGCAATACCCATGCCAATGCCCCCCATCCGCTGGTGCTGGAGCTGTTCCCGGATGCGGAACAGCCGGGGGAGCCTGGCCACTACGCCATCGGCCTTACCCTGATCGGTCAAAAGGCCATGGGGCTGCTGGGGCCGGTCGTTTTTGCTTTACAGCAAGCCGGGGAGCGAGGCATCGCCGGTGACAATCACTTCCGGCTGCAAGCCGTCGAGCAACAGGATGGTGCGGGTTGGCGGTTGATCCACCGCCCCGGCGGGCCATTGCAACCCCTGACCGGCCAGATCTCTGCCCCCGCGCTCCCATCGGGACCGGTTTCCATCGACCTCACCACTCCGCTTCGGTTGACGCACCACAACCGCATCGCCGGGGAGAGGGATTTAACCCCCCGGATCTTCATCCAGGCCCTGTTCCGCCGCTTCAGCCAACTGAGTCTGATCCACGGCGCCGGCGAACCGCCCCCCGAGCCTTGGCCCGACATCCCCGCCGACCAGCCCTTTGCGGCCTCCGATCTGCATTGGCTGAACCTCGACCGCTACTCCTCGCGCCAAGGCCGCAAGCATCAGATCAGCGGCCTCATGGGCAGCTTCACCCTCGACCTGACCGGCCTCGAAACCGCCTGGCCCCTGCTCTGGCACGGCCAGTTCCTGCACCTTGGCAAACTGACCTCGCTGGGGCATGGGGGGTATAGGGTGGGGGGTGGCAAGCTTGCAGATACCTCAGCCCCTCAATCAGGGGAGTACGCTTCTCAAACCACGGAAACGAAGGAACCCATTCCATGACATTTCATTGCTATCTCTTCGAGGCGAAGTCTATCCAGACGTACCTCCTCGCCACCAACCGTCTCAAGGAAATCGTCGGCGGGAGTGAATTGGTGGAGGGTCTGACGGGCGATCTGCTGAACAGCGCCTTGGATGCCATCGGCGGAGGAGTGCAGTTTTCCCGGAAAGGTGGCGGCTCCTTTTTCGCCTTTAGCGAGAAGAAAGACTCCATCGACAAACTTGCTGCCCTCTGGCCCTTGCTGGTTCGCCAGTATGCCCCGGACCTTGAATTCGTCCAGGCGCATGGCACGGCCGATTCGGCGATGGCGGCCTTCAACGATGCGCATCCCCGATTGCTGGCGGACCGTAACCAGTTGCAAGCGCGCTTGCCCCAAGCCAGCCCGCTGACAGAACGCTGTCGGCGCACGGGCGAACCAGCGGTTGCCACGCGGAAGAGCAAAAAATCGGAGCGGCCAGAACCCCTGGATGCCGCGACTCATCGCAAGCTCAATGACAGGTTTTGGCGCGGTGTGGCGTTAGGCAAGCGTTTTGCACCCGATAGCCCTTGGTCAGACTGGCCGTTGAACTTGACGCCAGACGAAGATGATGAAGAGGATGAACGCCGCTTCCCCTTCAATGGCGAGGATCGGACTATCGCTCTGGTCCATGCGGATGGCAATGGGCTGGGGCAGTTATTGATGGATCTTCGCGATCAGGTCAACCAGCAACCTGAAGGCTATGTAGCCATCTACAAAGCCTTCTCCGACGCGGTGAGCACGGCAACCCAGGCTGCGGCTCAGGAGGCTACCCGGCAGATTTTACTTAAAGCCAGGGAGAAGGACGGGGTCTTCCCTGCACGGCCAATCGTACTGGGTGGTGATGATCTTACTCTGCTGGTGCGCGCCGACTTGGCTTTGCCTTTCACTCGGGACTTCCTTGCCGCTTTCGCCAAGGCCAGCGGGGTGGAACTGCAAAAACTGAAAAAAGACCACAACTTGGGGAAGATACCGGATCGTCTCACCGCTTGCGCTGGCATTGCCTACGCCAAGGCCAGCCAGCCTTTTTATCTGTTGCATGAACTGGCGGAGGGGCTGTGCAAACACGCGAAGGTAATGGCGAAGGCCTGCTGTCCTGATAAAAAGGCCGAGGTGCCATCCAGCCTTTCATTCCATCGCGTCACAACCGCCTTTGTGGATCACTACCCCACCATTCTGGAACGGGAACTGACCGCCGGGAAATTACGGCAAACCTTGGAGTGTTACGCCCTGGAGGCCGACAGGGGATTGCCACTGCTGGATGATTTACTGCGGCTGCAAGATTTGTTGGGCCAACAGGAACTTTCCCGTGGTGCTACGCGCGAATTGCTGGGGCTTATCGGCCGCGATGTCGAACAGGCCAAACGTCACTATAGCCGCTGGCGCGAGGTGATGCAGAAGCGACAGGCCGCACGGTTAAATGACTTTGATAGCCTGCTGTCGCGGTTCGGCATCGTCCAGGGCGGTGGTGATCTGCCCTTTTGCGGGGAAGAAGGCGGCCGTTTACGCCGGTCCCCTCTTGGCGATGTCATCACTCTCCGTTCCGTTGGCAACCTGACTTTGGTGGCAGAGGAGGCGAAATCATGAGCTACCGGCTCAAATTTGATATCCAGGGCTACTGGCACCCAGGGACCGGGCGCGGCCAAGGCAGCCATTTGGATGCCACGACTTACCGCAATGCCCAAGGACTTCCCAGCCTGCCGGGCCGGACGGTCAAGGGTTTGGTACGCGATGCCGTAAACCGCTGGGAGTCTTTCGGGGGATATCCCCTGGGGGACAGCGGCAAGCCGGGCATTACTGACCAGCTTTTTGGCCCCTACGGTGCTGAAGGTACCCATACTTGGCCGGGGCTGTTGCGATTCTCCGATGCCATGCTCCCCAAGGATGACGTGGCGCTGCTGTCTCTCGCTGAAAACCAGGCGCTTCGGGACGGGTTGTATCGCAGCCATTTTTCCACTGCCATTGAGCATGAATCGGGCACCGCCGATGAGAAAAGCCTGCGCGGGATCGAACTCGTAATTCCCTTGGCCCTGTACGCCGAGGTGGATTTGGCAACCAACGCAGCCTATGGGGAATTGGAAAAGCAGTGGCCTGATCTGCTCAGGCAGGCACTGCCACTGGTACGGGCTGTGGGTGCGCACCGGAGCCGGGGCCTGGGCCGAGCCGTTGTTACATTGTTGGAAAAGGAGGCACCATGAAAGGTTTCGAGCTAATTCTGACCCTCAAGGACGATTGTGTCTTTAGCGAGAGGGCTGCCACCGAAGGGGGCCACAGTGGCCTTGATTACATCCCTGGCGCGGCGCTTCTGGGAGCAACTGCGGCACGGCTCTACAGGAAGCTTTCCGCCACCGATGCCTTCACCCTATTTCATTCGGGGCAGGTCCGTTTCGGGAATGGCTTGCCATTAACCGGATCCAGTGAACAGACTTGGCCCATACCCCTGTGCTGGCACCAGGCCAAGGGGGAAAAAGTGGAAGAAGATGGCAGCCTGATTGCAGATCAGATCTGGCATTTGGGCAAACAAGTGGAGTTGCCCGACAACAAGCAACCTCAGCAATTCCGGCGCGGCTATGTCACAGCCACCGGCCGGTGGATAAAGCCAGCCGAATCCTTGCGTCTCAAGACCGCCATTGACCCCGCCACGGGCCGAGCCAGGGACGCAGCCTTGTTTGGCTATGAGTCCCTGTCCGCCGGCCAGAGATTCGCAGCAAGAGTTACCCTGGACGATGGGGTGCCTGACGAGCTGTTGCAGCAGCTTCGCGACGCCTTCCAGGAGGATATTCTGCTGGGCCGTTCCCGCAGCGCGGAATATGGCCGAACCTCAGTTGAGGTGGTTGAGCTTTCCGATCCTGTTACCCAGGGCGGGGCCAGCGGCAAGGAGATCACCCTCTGGCTGCTCTCCGACTTGGCCGCGCTGGATGCGTATGGACAACCAACGTTGTCGCCAAAACCCGAATGGCTGGGGCTCCCTGCGGGCCGACTGATGGTGAAACGGAGCTTTATCCGCAGCCGCCGTTATTCCCCCTGGAATGCCCACCGGGGTGGCCCCGATCTGGAACGTCAGGTGCTTTGCCAGGGGAGTGTTCTGGTATTCGAGCTGGAGCGGGTCTTGATCGATGAGGAAAAGGCCCGGATCGCCGTCGGGCTTGGGCTCCATCGGGAAGCGGGTCTGGGGCAGGTGTGGCTGGATCCCGATTTGCTAAAGGGTGAACATCCAAAGTTCACCGATGCGAACAAGACCGTCGCAAATGAGCCAATAGACCAACTACCAATGAGCGAGCTGGTTCAGTGGTTGAAGGATCGTTCGGGGGATCGATCTAGCGAAGCTGAAAGCGCGCGCAGGCATGCCCGTGAATACGCAACATTGCTGATCTCGGCCCGCAAACTCAAGGGACTGGGAGAGAAGAAAGAGGTCGGCCCATCTGTCAGTCAGTGGGGGAGTGTATTGGCGTTGGCCAAGGCGCCAGGTCAGAATTTTGCGCAACGGTTGCTCGATACCAATAACGGCCCCTGCAAACCCTCCGCCCCCGGTTGGCAAGATGAACACTGGGATAAGGATCAAAACCGCCCCCGCTCATTCGCCCAGTGGCTGCGTGACAGGGTGGGCGAGACTCCCTCTCGCCGTCTTATTCAGCACCTGGCCCGCGAGGTGATGGATGTAATCAAGAAGGAGTGCCGCAAATGACCCCCGAACTGTCCCAGTTCTTCCTTGCACACCTGACCCTGGAGGCGGTAACCCCTCTCTCAATCGCAGCTGGCGGTGCAGACGGCGTATTCGATGTCACCCTGGCGCGCGATGCCAACGGCTTGCCAACCTTGCCGGGCCCTTCCATCGGCGGGGTATTACGGCATCTTTATTGGGAGCTGTATGGCAAGGAGGGGATGGAATCGCTTTTCGGTTTTCAGAAAAGGGATCAGGGCGAACCTTCCCGCCTTCATTTTTCCTGGGGCGCCATCCAGGACAGCAAGGGTCACCTCGTCGAAAGGCTGCTGCTGGGGCAGGCCGGCAAGGACAGATTGAAAGATCTCCTGCTAAAAACGGCCTTGGCAACACAGGATTTCCCTGTCACCCGTGACCGGGTACGTATTGGCCACAAGGGCGCCGCAGCCCATATGGGTAAATTCGATCGGGCCGTCCTGCCGGCCGGCTATCGTTTCAGCGCCGAAATTTCACTTTGGAGCGATCAACCGGACGATCCGCGTTGGCGGCAGGTGCTTGGTCTTCTGTGTCATCCGCTGTTCCGCTTGGGAGGCGGCACGAGGGCGGGACTGGGACGGATTGCGGCCGTGAGCATTCATGCCGGTGGCTTCGATCTGAAAACAGAGCAAGGCCGCAAGGACTTTTCTGCGCTGGGGCAGGGGCTGGATAAATCCGCTGGCCTGAAAAAGCTGGAGCTTAACGGGCATTCCGAGGGCAGCCGCTTCCTCACCGCTGATCTGACGCTCAAGCCGCACAGCTTCTGGCGCATCGGCCAGGGAGACAATCCACGCCTCAAGGACAGCAACGGAAAACCCGCCGATCTGTTACCCAAACTCGAATCTTGCGTGATCTGGAATGACCAGGGGGAAGGCGATGCCGGACAGGCCGAATTGCTTATCCCCGGCTCTAGCCTCAAGGGGGCCTTGGCCCACCGCTTTGCCTTTCATGCCAACCGGCTGGCCCAACGCTGGGCGGAGGATCTGTTGCCAGGCAAACCCGATTACGACAAATCCACGGATTGTGAAGAGGTGGCAAATCTATTCGGCACGGCGCGGGACGATAAAACTAAAGGGGACAATGGCCCGGCAGGCCAAGCTGGCAAGCTGTTCATCGACGACGCCTTTTTGTCTTTCACTGGCCGAGACCTGAAGCTCATGATGCACAATGCGATCGACCGTTTCACCGGTGGGGTGCGGGAACACATGCTGTTCATGGAGGAGATGGTGTGGAAGAAGGAAATCAAGGTCAGTCTGACCCTAGACACCAAAGGAGTGACGGAAAACGCCCGCACCGCTCTACGCCACGCCCTTGACGACCTTTGTCATGGCCGCATCGCCATCGGCGGCGGGGCGGCCAAGGGGCATGGCTTCTGCGATGGCACCATTCAGTGGAGCGATAAGGGGCAGTGGATCAACCATTCTTCCCAGGAGGCCGCCTAATGGACGCCGAAAGCCTGCTTGAACTTTATCGCCAGATCGGCAAACAGAATTACGCCTTGCCGGAGATGGAGACGGCGTCGGTTTCGATACAAACCGATCCTTTCAAATCGAATGAAGACGCCTGGAAAAGGCTTGAGGAATTCAAACCGTCCCAGGGTTGGATTGGCTTCAAGTCCGCCAATCGTCTGTTCACCCAGGGCATACTGCCAGCAATGGACGATGAAACAGGTTCCCTGCTATCGGCCGAAGCGGTCAATGCCCAGGGCAAATCCCTCCATGTCCGCTACGATGGCGCGGGCCAGTGGCTGGTCACCCAGTACGGCCTTGCTGCGGGCACTGAATATCTTGCCGATACCTTGGTTCATATCGCCCACGACAACGCACTGGGCCAACTCCGTTACCGCCGTTTCTGGCGGATCGGCGACGATGGGGGCGCGGAACCCTTTGCCGCTTGTTTCATTGGCTTTGGAAAGAATAAGGAGTAACCATGCTCAGACATCAACAACGCCAAGGGGGCCGTCCCCAAGGTGGCCAGGGCCGAGGAAACCCTCAGCAGCCGCAGCACCCCCAAGAACCGCCCATGACCGCCATCAACGCGCCGTATAACTTCGTCCCACTTTCGGAAATGGTGGTGACCCCCGAATGGGCCGCGCTGGTCTCCCACGACCTTCCTTTCAAGGATGGGATCTCTGGGGAGATTCACTACGTACTGACCGCCCACTCGCCGCTGCTGGTGGGTGGAGAACAAACCAAGGCCACCGACCATGCCCCCGGTAATGTGCGCTTCTTCAAAACCCCCGATGGCCAATTTGCCATCCCCGGCTCCAGCCTCAAGGGGATGATCCGCTCGGTGTTGGAAATTGCCACCTTTTCACGGATGGGTATGGTGGATGATAAACGCTATGGTCTGAGGGATATTTCCGGGAAGTACGTCGCGGATTCTTATACCAGCCGGGTACGCAATCGGGTACAGGCAGGCTTTCTGCGTTTGAGCCGCAAAGGGGAGCCAGAGATCCTGCCCTGCGATATGGCACGGTTCAGTCATCGGGATTTGGAGTCCTGGTGGGGCGAGGATGCACCCATTTTCAAGAAGGGAGAGAGAGTAAACGGCAAGTACAAGCCAACAACAGTGGCTGACAAATATAAACGTTGGGATGTACTCTGTAAGAAGCACAAAATAGCAAGCCCGTTCAATTTTAAGATCACTGTTTCTGGCGACAATGTTAGCGCGATAGGTGCCGGTAGCATCGATGGCTTTCCTGTCTTCACAGGCCAGATATCAGACTGTACCGACGACAAGTTTGAGAACGGGAAATGGACCCGTGGTAAATATCACGATTTTATTTTCCACTCGTCCCGTGGTTCCCATGCCTTCTCCCTCCATGAGGTAGACCCTAACGCATGGCGTGACTTTCTCTTCATTCACGGCGACGAGGATAGTAAGCCGGTCATGCCATGGCCCGGCTTCTGGAAGGACAAGTTCTGGAAGAAGGAGAAGGTACCCGTTTTTTTCATCCGCAACGGCAACCGGTTACAAATCGGTCTAGCATACATGCCAAAGCTGGCCGGGGATTTCTCCATTCACGACATGATCGGCCATACCAGCAAGGATCACTTGGAGGGATCAAAGGCCGATTTCGCCACCCTCCTTTTTGGCCAGATCGGTGATAGTCCTGAGGATGCGCTCAAGGGCCGCGTACAATTCGAACTGGCCAGGCTGAACGGCCAGGCAGAGGCAATAGCCCAACCCACTTCCATATTGAATTCCCCCAAACCGAGCTATTTTCCGAACTATATCCGTCAGAAGACAACTGGTCCTGGCTGGAAACTGACCGGGGGTGACAATGCCCAATATGCCACCTACTTGGAGACTCAAGCGCACCCAGAACCGGAATTGCGTGGCTGGAAGCGTTATCCGGCTAGGCCTGAAGCGGAAGTGAGGGTACAAGAACCCATTGGGGACCAGGCAGCCAACAAAAAGATACAGCTACGCCTGCATCCCTTGCCCAAGGACACGAAGTTCAGCGGCCGTATGGTATTCCATAATCTGAAACGCGAGGAACTCGGTGCCCTGCTCTGGTGCCTGAATTTCGGCGGTTGTTCCAACTACCGTCATGGATTGGGGCTTGGCAAATCCTTTGGCTTCGGTCAAGTCGGGATTGTCCTTGATTCGCAGAAGAGTTGGATCGCCCCCAATCTCCCTGAAGGCGAGGCTATGAAGACCCTGGATCAATGGAATGACTGTTGTCTGAATCGATTCATTGCCTACATGGATAAGGCGTTGGGTGAGTCGTGGATGAAGTCGCCTCAAATAATGGCGCTACTAGCAATGGCCGATCCCCTTCAGCGCGATAAATTCAAGGGCCAGCTCAAGCACATGGTTCTGGCGAGGATTCCTGCGCCCACAGAGCAAAACCCCAATAAGAAAGAGACCCGCAACCAATTCCTGGACGCAAAGCAGGCCGGACTTGTCCTGGCACCTTACATCCCCCTTCCGGCAACGGGTCCGGCTTCAACCGTGCTTGGCTCAACGGCAGAAGCAACATGGCCCTCCGTCTCCCTTTCGTTCGAAAAAGGCCCGCGAAAGATCAGTGCCTTCCGCAACGGCGAGACGGCCTCCATCCAGTGGGTTGAGGCCGGACCCTTACTCTCGGCCCTCGATGAATCCTCCCGCAGGCGGCTGGAAAAAGGCAAACTCACCGCGACCCTCACCCTGAAGCCTTTGGGGAGAGCGAGCTGGAAGATTGTCGGGCTAACTCCTGATCATGCTTGAAGAAGTTTTTCACGAATCATGGTACCAGCCCCCTGAATCCAAATGAGAGTTAGCGGAAAAAACACCCCCGCCGATGCCAGGCTGAAACGCGCATGCCAATTGGCCCAGGCGGATGAAGGGATTGCCATCCTCTGGCTCTACGGCTCCCGCGCCCGTGGCGATGCCCGGCCCGATAGCGATTACGATTTTGCTGTGGCCTTCAATGATTTTCTGACTTCTGACCCGCTGGAGGCAAGGCTGCGGCCCGAGCTGTTGGCTCTGGAGTGGCAGAACGCACTCGCCTTGCCCGAAGGGGCTCTGTCGGTGATCGATATCAATCGCGTGCCTATCCCGCTGGCGTGGAATGTGATTCAGGAGGGGAGTCTGTTGTTTTGCCGGGACGAGCGGCGTTTGATCCAGGAGGAGCAACGCATCTGGAGCCGGATGGAGCTGGACATCCTCCCGGCATTACGGCAGCGAGCAGGAGGACGGCGGTCATGAAGGAGACGACAGGACTGGCGGCCTATGTGGCGGAAGTGCGCGACCATGTATCGGGATATGGCGCCGAGCTGGATGCGCTGGCGGCTCAGGCCCGCTCAGGTTTCCTGACCACAAGGGATTTTCTGGCGCTGGAGCGTCTGCTCCAGGTGGTGATAGAGACGGCCATCGGCATGGCCAAGCGCTGGGTCAGCCAGTCCGGCCGGGTGACGCCGGCGGATGGCTATCGCGCCTTTGAGGTATTGGTGGAGCTGGGGCATCTGCCGGAGGCCGCGCTGTTGGAGTGGCGCAAGGTGATAGGGCTGCGCAATGCCTTGGTCCATGACTATCTCAATCTGGACCGGGAGGTGCTGCGGTCGGTCCTGAAGGATGCCCATTACCTGCGGGTGATTGCCTTCATCGACATGGCGGCGGATGCCTTGATGGCTTCCGCCGGGGATGACTTAGATGATCGTGACTTGTAATGCCAATTTAGAGGTGAGGTTATGAGACCGTTCGTTGTAACAGTAAAACATGCGCTCCGGGGATACAGGATTCCCGCCTTGATTGTCATTCTGATTGTTATCGCCTTCCTGTGCGATAGGTTTGGAGATATAGGTTTTCTCAAGGCAGTAAGAAATTGGTGGCAAGGCGGATGGGATATCTATCCCGGTGTGGCCACATTGCTGGTTGCGCTTGTGGTCTGGTTCGGGGAGGCAAAAGAAGACTGGCTCAATGAACTCCCGAAGAAATTGAGCGTGACATTCAAACACGCTGGGAAAGATGTCATGCGCTGCCGTTATGCCGATTTGGCCAATGCCGCAGATATGCGGGCGCTTGCGCAACAGATCGGTTTGCAGATGACGAAGGAGACTCGGCTGAATTTCGTTGCCCCATTGATTAAACAGGATGGCGGCGAAGTCGAGAAGACAGACGAAGGTCATATACGACATTACCATTTGCATGTAGCGCTCACAGAGATGCCTGCAAGTCTGACGGGGAAGATTACGGAAGGAGAGTCTGTTTTGGTCTGGGAACCCCCATTCGAGGATCTCAAGGTTGAATCGGCATGACTGGCATGCTCTACCTCCTCAACACCCCCATCCTCACCGCCTACGGCGACTACCGTTTCTCGGGTCCGGTCAGTCCGGCGGCGGCCCTTGAGCTGATCCGGCCGGGCTTCTTATCAGCCATCGGGCACCAGGGCGCGGCGGATTTTCTTGCCGGGCTGCTCGGCATTGATATCCCCCTCAACCGGGTGACCATTACCATGGCGCCGGGTGACCGTGCGCTCATTCTGCGGCTCAAGGCGCGCCTGGAGGAGGGAAAGGTCCTGACGGCGGAGGAGATGGATCGTTTTCCGTTCGAGCTGGGTCTTCTGGAGCGGCTGACATGAACCTGGCCCGGATTTTTCATAAATTCACCGCGCCCTCGCTTGTCTTTTGATCCGCCAAGGAATTTTCTTCGCTCGACCCTATAGTTCGATACGGCGCCCGATACGGCGCTCGTTCAGAAAATGCCTTGGCAAACTGCTGGGCGGCGGCCTGCTCCGGCCTCGCCGCACAAAGGCGAGGCCGTGCTTGAACAGGGCGCCCGATCGGCGCAGTATGGCGGCCCATGTTCAGAATCTCTCATCAGATTAGCATCCCCGACGAAGAGATCGAGTTCAGCGCCATCCGCGCTCAGGGCTCCGGCGGCCAGAACGTCAACAAGGTCTCCTCCGCCATCCACCTGCGTTTCGACATCAGGGCATCGTCCCTGCCCGCCCTCTGCAAACAGCGTCTGGTCCGGTTGTGTGACCGGCGAATCACCAGCGACGGCGTCATCGTCATCAAGGCCCAGCAATACCGCAGCCAGGAGCAGAACCGGGAGGACGCCCTGGAACGCCTGCGGGAACTGATCGAAGGCGCGCTCCAGCCGCGCAAGAAACGGATCGCCACCAAACCGACCAAGGCCTCGCGGGAACGGCGCCTGGAAGGGAAAAAACGTCAAGGCGAAACCAAGGCCCTGCGGGGCAAGGTGGAACACTGACCTTGTTCGGCAAGGAGGATCTGTTGAAACTGGCCCGCATGCCCATGCCCTTCGGCAAATACAAGGGGCGTGTCCTGATCGACCTGCCCGAGCCTTATCTGCTCTGGTTTGCCCACAAGGGTTTTCCCGAGGGGAATTTGGGTGAATTGCTGAAACTCGCCCTGGAGATCAGAATCCACGGCCTTGAATCGGTTGTAATGCCCCTGAAGCAAACCCGGCCGAAGTCATGACCCCAGAACAACCGACCCAACGGTTTAAGCAACGGTTTAAGCATTGCCCCTCACGCCATGGCCTGATAGGCTTACGCACCGATTCTGCGCCGGGTCAATTTGTCCCGGCGTTTTGTTTTACGGCGTTCAAGTGGCCTTTCGTATGGGTCACCGCTGATAGAGGAAAGACAACGTGCCCGTAATCACTCTTCCGGACGGCTCCCGCCGCGAATTCGACCTTCCTGTGACTGTCTATGATGTGGCGGCCGCTATCGGTCCTGGCCTTGCCAAGGCGGCGCTTGCCGGGCGCGTCGATGGCAAATTGGTCGATACCCGTCATCGGATCGAGGCCGACGCTGGCCTTGCCATTGTCACGGACAAAGATGAGGAGGGGCTGGAGATTATCCGCCATTCGACCGCCCATCTGTTGGCCATGGCGGTGAAGCAGTTGTTCCCCCAGGCCCAGGTGACCATCGGGCCGACCATCGAGAACGGTTTCTACTACGATTTTGCCTTCGAGCGTCCCTTCACCCCCGAGGATTTCGAGGCCATCGAGGCCAGGATGGAGGAGATCGCCAAGGCCGATCTCCCTGTTGTCCGCGAGGTCTGGGATCGCAATGCGGCGATCGAATTCTTCAAAGGGCGGGGCGAGGCCTACAAGGCCGAGATCATCGGCGATCTGCCCGAGGGCGAGACAATCTCCGTCTACCAGCAGGGCGATTTTATCGACCTTTGCCGTGGCCCCCATGTCCCTTCTACCGGCAAGCTCCAGGCCTTCAAACTGATGAAGGTGGCCGGCGCCTATTGGCGCGGCAAGTCCGAGAACGAGATGCTGCAACGCATCTACGGCACCGCCTGGCGTAACAAAAAAGATCTCACGGCCTATCTGACCAAGCTGGAAGAGGCTGAGAAGCGCGACCACCGCAAGCTTGGCAAGCAGCTCGACCTGTTCCATTTTCAGGACGAGGCCCCCGGCATGGTGTTCTGGCACCACAAGGGCTATATCCTCTACCGCGCCGTGGAGAACTACATGCGCGGCAAGCTGGAGGAGTACGGTTACGAAGAGGTTCATACGCCCCAGGTGCTGGACCGTACTCTCTGGGAGAAGTCGGGCCACTGGGAGAAATTCGCGGACGGCATGTTCACCACCCATGTGGAGAATCACGACTACGCCATCAAGCCCATGAACTGCCCCGGTCACGTGCAGATATTCAATCAGGGGCTCAAGAGCTACCGTGATCTGCCGTTGCGCATCGCCGAGTTCGGCATCGTCCATCGCAACGAGCCCTCCGGCACCCTCCACGGACTGATGCGCGCCCGCCGCTTCGTGCAGGACGACGCCCATGTCTTCTGCACCGAGGACCAGATCGAGGACGAAGTCGGCATCCTCATCGACATCATCTTCGAGGTTTACAAGGACTTCGGCTTCGATTCCATCGCACTCGCCTTCTCTACCCGGCCGGAAAAGCGGGTCGGCGACGACTCCCTCTGGGATCAAGCCGAGGCGGCGCTGGAGGCCTGTCTCAAGCATAAGGGCCTGGAATACAGGTTGCAGCCGGGCGAGGGGGCCTTCTACGGCCCCAAGATCGAATTCACTCTCCACGACAGCATCGGCCGGGCCTGGCAGTGCGGCACCATCCAGCTCGATTTCTCCATGCCAGGACGGCTGGGCGCCCACTACATCGCAGTGGATAACAGCAAGCAAGTCCCGGTCATGATCCATCGCGCCATCCTGGGTTCTTTGGAGCGGTTCATCGGCATCCTGATCGAGCACTACGCCGGTGATCTGCCCCTGTGGCTGGCTCCGGTGCAGGCAATAGTGATGAATATCACAGATCGCCAGGCCGATTATGCCAAGGAGCTGGTCAATTTCTTGAGGCGACAGGGGGTTAGGGTCGAAATAGACTTGAGGAACGAGAAGATTGGCTATAAAATCCGCGAGCATACCCTTGCAAAGGTGCCGTATCTGCTCGTCGTGGGAGATCGCGAAATGGAAAACGGCTTGGTGGCGGTGCGGACCCGCTACGGCAAGGATTTGGGCGATATGTCGCCGGATGCCTTCATCGAAGATTTGCGTCACAAAGTCGAAACGCGAGCGGATTGAGGTTTCTGAAAGCATCGGTGCGCCGGTGCTTTTTGCATTTGCAAGGTTCATTGTTCGGAGGAACTGGTCATCAGTAAGAAAGACGATAAGCACAGACTGAACGAGGAGATTGCTGTCTCCGAAGTGCGGTTGATCGGCGCCGACGGTGAACAGGTGGGGATTGTCCCCCTGGCACAAGCGCTAAGCCGGGCCGCAGAAGCGGAGATGGATCTGGTGGAGATCTCCCCAGATTCGAAACCGCCGGTCTGTCGATTGATGAATTATGGAAAGTTTCTCTTTGACGAAAAGAAGCAACGTCAGGTTGCCAAGAAGAAGCAGAAACAGATTCAAGTCAAGGAAATCAAGTTTCGTCCGGGGACGGACGATGGAGACTACCAGGTAAAACTACGCAACCTGGTGCGTTTCCTGGAAGAAGGGGATAAGGCCAAGATTACCATGCGTTTTCGCGGCCGCGAGCATGCCCACAGGGAACTGGGCCTGGACTTTCTGAGGCGGATTGAAAAGGATTTGTCTGAATATTCCATCGTGGAACAGCAACCCCTCATGGAAGGCCGGCAGATGGTCATGATGCTCGCCCCCAAGAAAAAATAGCCCGGCATCCGCCGGTGCACATAATCAACGAATGCGGAGTTTTAGGTAAATGCCCAAGATAAAGACCAATCGAGGCGCCGCCAAGCGCTTCAAAATCAAGTCATCCGGCGCGGTGAAGTGCAATCAGTCGCACCGTCGTCATATCCTGACGAAGAAGACAACCAAGCGTAAGCGTCAGTTGCGTAGTCCCAACCATCTGCATCCATCGGATGTGAGGTCGGCGCATCGCATGATGCCCTACTGCTGAGTTAACGGATTCGCACCGGAGAGATTGAAAAATGCCAAGAGTCAAGAGAGGCGTCACAGCGCACGCCCGTCACAAGAAAATCATGGATGCGGCCAAGGGCTACTACGGCGCACGTAGTAGGGTCTACCGCGTCGCCAAGCAGGCCGTCACCAAGGCCGGCCAATACGCCTACCGCGACCGCCGCCAGAAGAAGCGCCAGTTCCGCGCCCTCTGGATTGCCCGCATCAATGCCGGCGCCCGCGAGAACGGCACGACCTACAGCCGTTTGATCAACGGTCTGAAGAAGGCTGCGGTCGAGGTCGATCGCAAGATGCTGGCGAGCCTGGCCATCTTCGACAGGCCCGTCTTCGCAGCCCTCTGCGAGAAGGCCAAGGCCGCTCTGGCCTGAGCCTAGCGCCTGCGCCCGATAAAAGGGGTAGGGATTCGTTTCCCCGCCCCTTTTTTATTTCCAAAGAATTTGAATAACCGGACCCGTCATGACTATTGATCTCGCCCAGGCGATAGAACAGCACCAGACCGAGGCCCTGCGGGAAGTGGCCGCCGCCGATGAGTTGGCGCAACTGGATGGCGTGCGCGTCCGGTTCCTGGGGAAGCAGGGGTTGCTGACCGCCTTGTTGAAGCAATTGGGCCAGCTTCCGAAAGAGGAGCGTCCCCAGGCTGGCCAACTGGTAAACGTCGCCAAGGACGCCGTCGAGCAAGCCATCGCCGGGCGCAAGCAGGTGCTGGAGGTCGAAGCCTTGGCCTCGCGCCTGGCCTCGGAACGGATCGACGTGACCCTGCCAGGGCGGGGGACTGTATCAGGTGGCCTCCATCCGGTCACACGCACCCTGCGCCGCATCGAGGCCCTGTTCGCCTCTGCCGGATTCAGTGTCGCCGAGGGGCCGGAGATCGAGGACGACTACCACAACTTCGAGGCCCTCAATATCCCCTCGCACCATCCGGCGCGGGCGATGCACGACACCTTTTATATCGACGCCCATCGCCTGCTGCGAACCCATACCTCGCCGGTGCAGATCCGGGTGATGAAGGATGCCCAGCCGCCGCTGAAGATCATCGCCCCCGGCCGTGTCTACCGCTGCGACTCCGACCTGACCCACACCCCCATGTTCCACCAGGTGGAAGGCTTCTACCTGGACGAAGAGGTGAGCTTCGCCGATCTCAAGGGTGTGCTGAACCAGTTCCTCAGCCACTTCTTCGAGCGCGAACTGCGGCTGCGCTTCCGCCCCTCTTATTTCCCCTTCACCGAACCCTCGGCCGAGGTGGATATCGAGTGCGTCATCTGCAACGGCAAGGGCTGTCGCGTCTGCAAGAACACCGGTTGGCTGGAGGTTCTGGGCTGCGGCATGATCCATCCGGAGGTTCTGCGCCACGTAGGCATCGACAGCGAGAAATACAGCGGCTACGCCTTCGGCATGGGGGTCGAGCGGTTGACCATGCTGCGTTACGGGGTCAACGACCTGCGACTGTTTTTCGAGAACGACCTGCGGTTCCTGCGGCAGTTTGCTTAAAAGAAGAGATGTAGGTCGGCCTTTAGGCCGATAGCCTGCGCCTCAGCCGGGCTAAAGCTCGGCCTACGCGCAATTAAGATTCTAGAAATTTGGAAAAAAGAAATGCGATTCAGCGAAGCTTGGTTGCGAGAATGGGTAAATCCCCCGGTCGATACCCAGACACTGGCCGACCGGTTCAGCATGGCAGGGTTGGAGGTGGATTCGGTGGCACCCGCAGCACCCGCGTTCGCGGGCGTGGTCGTGGGCGAGGTGCGGCAGAAGGAACAGCACCCCGACGCCGATAAATTGAGCGTCTGCCAGGTCGATGTGGGCACCGGCGAGCCCTTGCAGATTGTCTGCGGGGCCAAGAACGTGGCTGCTGGCATGCGCGTCCCCGTGGCCCTGGTTGGCGCGTCCCTGCCGGGCGATTTCAAGATCAAGCGCTCCAAGCTGCGCGGCGTGGAATCCCTGGGCATGATCTGCTCGGCTTCCGAGCTGGGCCTGGCCGAATCTTCCGAGGGCATCCTGCCGTTGCCCGCCGATGCCCCCATCGGCAAGGATATCCGCGAATATCTGAAGCTCGACGACGCCCTGATCGAGATCGATCTGACGCCCGACCGGGGTGATTGCAACGGCATCCTCGGGCTGGCGCGCGAGGTCAGCGCACTCTACGGGGTCCCGGTGACGCCGCCGGCCATGCCCGCCATTGCCCCTGCCAATGAGGCAAAGGCGGCAGTCGAGATCGCCGCGCCGGAGGCCTGTCCCCGCTACGCCTGCCGGGTGATCCGCAACATCAATCCCAAGGCCGGGACACCCCTCTGGATGAAGGAGCGCCTGCGCCGCAGCGACATCCGCAGCATCGCCCCCGTCGTCGATGTGACCAACTATCTCCTGCTGGAATTGGGCCAACCCATGCATGCCTTCGACCTCGCCCGCATCCAGAGCGGCATTCGGGTGCGTATGGCAGAGGCTGGCGAGAAGCTGTGCCTGCTGGATGGCAAAGAGATCGAGCTGCTTCCCGACAGCCTGGTCATTGCCGACCATCAGCACCCCCTGGCCTTGGCCGGGGTCATGGGCGGCGCCGATTCGGGCGTCTCTGCCGAGACGACCGATATCCTGCTGGAGAGCGCCTATTTCGCCCCCCTGGCCATTGCCGGCAAGGCCCGCGCCTACGGCCTGCACACCGATTCCTCCTACCGTTTCGAGCGCGGCGTCGATCCGACCCTCCAGGTGCGCGCCATCGAGCGGGCCACCGCTCTGCTGCTGGAGATCTGCGGCGGCGAACCTGGTCCCCTGGTAGATCATGTACATGGCGATCCGGGCCTCAAGCCACCCATCACACTGCGCCGGGAACGCATCCGCCGCACCCTCGGTATCGAGGTTCCGGACAGCGAGGTGACCGGTTGCCTTGAGCGCCTGGAGATGCAGGTGGAGCCCATCGAGGGCAGCTGGCGCGTCACCCCGCCGGCCTGCCGCTTCGACATCGCCATCGAGGTGGATCTGATCGAGGAGATCGGTCGCATCCATGGCTTCGAGAACATCCCCAGCAACAGCCCCCGCATCCCCATGACCCTGGCGATCCGGCCCGAGCGGGAATTGGACCTGGACGCAGTAAAACAGCGCCTGATCGGCCTCGGCTATCAGGAGGTCATTACCTATAGCTTCATCGAACCCAAATGGGCCGCTGCCGTTGCGCCGGGGGTCGAGACCATACCCCTTGCCAACCCCATCTCAGCCGAAATGTCGGAGATGCGCCCCAGCCTCTGGCCGGGCCTGATCGCCTGCGCCAAACACAACTTCGCCCGCCAGCAGTCGCGGGTGCGGGTCTTCGAGAACGGCTTGCAGTTCCAGCGCCGGGACGGCGACATCCTGCAGGAGCCTATGCTGGCAGGTCTGGTTTCTGGCGATTGCCTGGGTGAACAGTGGGGTGCACCGGGCCGCCCGATCGATTTCTTCGACATGAAGGCTGATCTGGAAAACCTCTTGCGGATCGGAGGCGAGCCCGATGCCTACCGTTTCGAGGCCCTGGAGCATCCCGCGCTGCATCCCGGCCAGAGCGCGGGCATCTTCCATCACGGCGTTCTCGCCGGTCATTTGGGGATGCTGCATCCGCGCCTGGCGGCCGAGTGGGATCTGGACAAAAATCTCTTCCTATTTGAATTGAGACTCTCCGCGATTCGGAAAGGGGGCTTGCCTGCGTTCAAGCCATTGTCTAAATTCCCCTCCATACGGCGCGATATTGCCCTGGTACTCGACCGTGAAGTCGGCTTCGGAACCCTGGAAAAGTGCGTCCGTGCCCATGGCAGCGAAATTCTCCGCGACATTCTCCTGTTTGATGTCTATACTGGTGAAAAGGTAGATTCAGGAAGAAAAAGTCTGGCTTTGGGATTGATTTTACAGGATTCTTCCCGCACACTGACGGACCAAGACGTTGAAGAAACAATGACCGGAATCCTGCGGGGATTGGCTGGCGAGCTTGGAGCACAGTTGAGAGACTAATCATGGCATTGACCAAAGCAGAAATGGCCGAGAACCTCTTCGATGAACTGGGCCTGAACAAACGTGAAGCCAAGGAAATGGTAGAATCCTTTTTCGAGGAGATCAGAGGTGCCCTGGAGAGGGGCGAACAGGTCAAGTTGTCCGGATTCGGCAATTTCGACCTTCGGGAAAAACAACAGAGACCCGGCCGTAATCCCAAGACTGGCGAGGAGATTCCGATCTCCGCCCGCCGCGTAGTGACCTTCCGGCCAGGTCAGAAACTGAAAGCTCGGGTAGAAGCCTATGCTGGACGCGACTGAAAGTACTGTAGAACTTCCCGTAATACCGGGTAAGCGCTATTTCACCATTGGTGAGGTCAGCGACCTGTGCGGCGTCAAGCCCCACGTACTCCGCTATTGGGAACAGGAATTTCCGCAGCTAAAACCGGTAAAACGCCGCGGCAACCGCCGCTACTATCAGCGTCACGACGTGCTGATGATTCGTCAGATTCGCAGCCTGCTCTATGAGCAGGGATTCACCATTGGCGGCGCCCGCCAGCAGTTGTCCGGTGAAACCGCGAAAAACGATCTGAATCAAAGCCAGCAGATCGTCCGTCAGTTCCGCATGGAATTGGAAGACGTGTTACACATGCTGAAGCGCTGAGGAATTGACAAAACCCTCTCCTGCCCCTAGGATGCACATCCTTCAACGGTGCCGGTGAATAAGGGTAACCTACAGCGGCACGGTTTCTCGTTTTCGGCGTGTAGCGCAGCCTGGTAGCGCACTACAATGGGGTTGTAGGGGTCGGAGGTTCGAATCCTCTCACGCCGACCATTCATAAAATCGACAACAACCAGCAATCTCCAAAAAAGCCGCTATCCAACCGATCTAGCGGCTTTTTTGTTGCCTGTCGATCACTGCTGTTACTTGTTGGACGCAATCGCCACCCCCTCTGCCCCCTATGGCCCAATTCGTGCCAGTTCGTCCTGGCGAGCTGAGGTGGGCAGATTGAGCGGAGTTCGGTAGGGAGCCAGGGAGTGGCGCATCCCTGCCAAAGAAATGAAGATAAAGGCCTCGCGTATCGTCCCCCTAGCACCCCAAGCCCCGGCGATCCTGTGAGAACTACGACCCCATACCGGCCACAACAGTGCAATTACGGTAACTTCACTGAATATGATCGTTCCAACGCTCCGGCGTGGAAGCGATCCGGTTTTAGTTGCAGGCCTGGGCTGATGCCTCGCCCTGCTTGATCGACAGGGGCGCTCCCTTCGCCCCTGCGTAGAAGACGATCAGCTCCGTCGGCTCCACGAATGTGCCCTTGTGCCATTGGCCCATGACCTCGATGAAGGCGTTGCCGGCCCTAAACAGATGCTCCTCGCCCGAAGACTTAACCACCCGGACGCTGCCCTTGGCGACATAGGCCGCGAGGGGCATCCGGTGGCAATGAACGGGTAGCGAGACCAGTTCGCCGCCCGCTTCCACCTTGATCTGCTGCACCGTCAGTTCCGGCGTGCCTTCCACGTATTGGATGGAACCCCCGTCCCAACTGGCGGAGCCATTGGCCAGAATCGCCGTCGAGACTTCTCCGGCGACAGCGGTTAGCGGGGACAGTAGTAGACCGGCGAGGAGGAGGGGTGTGGCTTTCATCTTCATCTTTTCTAACCATAGTTCGATGCGTTGTGGAGATTGACCCTGTCGCCCCCCGCCTTCCGTGCCTGGTGAAGGGCAAACTCGGCGCGCTTGAGGAGGTCGCTCCCGGTGGTGATCTCTTTACTGATTTGCGCGACGCCGATGGAGAAGCTGACTTCGACCCGCTTTTGTCCGTGACAGAATTTCCGCTCCTTGATCAGCTTCCTTAGCCGTTCCGCCACCTGTTTGGAGGAGGAGAGGGGGGCGTCGAGCAGGAGCAGACCGAAATCGCCGCCGCCGTACCGGGCGAAGATGTCGTTTTGGCGGATGCCGTTCCGGGGGATGAGCCGGGCGATTTCGGCCAGGACGTAGTCCCCGGCCTCTTTTCCGTGGGTTTCGTTGAGGGCGGCAAAATCGTCGATGTCCATCAGCAGCAGGCAGAAGATCCGGTCGCTGAGGGTGGATTCCTTGGTCAGGGCATCCAGGGCGGAAAGAAAATAGCCCTTGCCATAGCAGCCGGTCAGTTCGTCGAGAATGGGCTTGGACTTCAATTTGGCATAGATGGCCCGCTCGGGATCACCGGCCGGGATAAATTTGAGAAGCGCTGCCCCCGCGCGAATGATGTCTCCCTTGCTGAGCAGGGTGGCCTTCTCCAGCTTGCTGTTGTTCAGGAAGGTGCCGTTGGTCGAGCGGCTGTCTTTCAGGAGGAAGCCGTCGCCCTCGCGGAAAACCTGGAAGTGGCGCCGGGAGATGTTGCCTTCCAGCAGTTGGACATCGTTTTCGGGCAGGCGGCCGAAGGAGAGCATGTCCCGTTTCAGGTCGAAGAAGGTGCCGCTGAGGGGGCCGTTGAGCATGACCAGCGCGGCCGGGCCTTCCAGACCGGGGGGGAGCGGGGATTTTTTGTCTTCGGCCATTCTAATGCTCAGCCGCTGGGGTGAAGTCCGTCCGCCAAGGCTCAGGGACCCGGTGCGGGCGCGGCTTCGCGGAAATAGTAGTCGTAGTTCTTGTGCAGGTGGCTGGTGAAGCTCCATGCCTCCGCGTAGGTGAGACCGCTCTTTTCCGGGAACACGACCTTGATGTAGAGATGATCCGGGTCCTTGTTGCGCAGTTGGGTCAGCCGCTGTTCGAGCGCCTGCTGGGTAACGGCGGTGACATCCGTCTGGCCGGGTTCCTTGTATTCGATACGGTAGCCGTTGTTGCTCTTGAAGTAGCGCACTTCCACCACCTGTTTGCCGTTGGATGTGCGGGCCGGCCGGACCAGCTTGTCGTACTTGACCTGGAGATCGTCGAAATTGCCCTGTAGGTCGGCAAGCCGTTTGTCGGTGACACTGATCTTCGAGCGTGTCTCCTCCAGTTCCAGCTTCTGTTTGTCGTAGTTGCCACGCAGTCCTTTATGTTCGTTGGTAAGGGTCTGGAGGCGGAGCTGGAGATCGGTGAGCTGCTGGGCCGATCCGGTCTGGGCGGCGCGTTCGGTGGCCAGGTCCGTCTCCAGTTGCTTGGCGCGGCCCTTGAGGTTGGCGAAATTGCGCTCGGTCTCGGCCAGGGTGATGCGCAGGGAGGCCAACTCGGCGACGGTCTCTTTGTTCTGATTGGTTGCGTTTTTGAGTTGCTGTTCCGAGCCGCTCAGGGTAGAGCGCAGATCGGCCACTTCCTTCATCTGAAGGGTCTTGGCCGTTTCCAGGGTGACAACCTTCGCGCTCAGTCCGTCCCGTTCACCGGTCAGGGCGCCGATGCGCCTTTCCTGATCGGAGGAGCGGGTATCCAGGGCCGCCTTCTGTTCCTCCAGCAGCAGGTTCTTCATGCGCAGGGAGGAGAGTTCGTTCTCTGCATCGTTCAGCCGCAGCGCCAGGGATTCCTTCTGTTCGCCGGTGGTGCGGGCCAGTTCCATGGCCTCGCGCTCCGCCTCCATGGTGGCGCGCAGTTGATTGACCAGTTCCAGGTTCCGCAACAGCACCACGACCATGGCGATCAGGAAGATGGTCACAATCACGGTCATGATGTCGGTGAAGGAGGGCCAGAAGTTCTCGCTGGTCTGGCCCTCCTGCCGGTTCAGGCGAAGGTCGATGAAGCCCTGATCGCTCATCCTAAAAACCTCTTTTCAACCGCAAAGGGCGCAAAGGACGCTAAGGAAAACAATCCAATGCATTTGTTCGGCGCATCCATGCGCCTCACCCCTCCGGGGCTGGCGCGAAAATCCGCTCCCGACGGTTTTTTGGCTGTGCCCCCAATTTCCTGGCAAGGGGCGAAACCTAGACAAGCCAATGAATTTCTTCGCGTTCCTTTGCGTTCTTTGCGGTTAAATGAGGAAATTAGGTTCATGGGTTGCCGGACAGACGGAAGCCGTCGCGCAGGATCTGTTTGATCGAACCGATCGATTCGTCCAGCCGCAGGACTTGGCTGGTCTGATCGTCCTGGGCCTGCAACAGGCGTTTGTCCAGATTGGCGATGCCCTCCTGGGCGATCTCCATCTGCCGCACCAATCCCTGGAGGGAACGCAGCAGACCGCTGAACTCATGCAGCACGCTTTCGGTATGGACCTGGAAGCGGGGGATCAGATGGGTGGCGGTGACCTGTTCGATGCCGCTGATCAGATTGGTCTGGACATCGTTCAGCTTCATGTAGAAGTAGCCGAGGAACAGGTAGCAGAGGATGGCGGTGAAGGTGGTGGACATGGCGGTGGACATGCCGTGGATCACCATGGCCATGCCGCTGACGTTGACGGTGTTTTCCATCATGTCCGAGGCGCCGAGCAGGGCGATGGAGAGGGAGACGATGGTCCCCAGGACGCCGGTCAGGATCAGGATGTTGTTGATGTAGCGGACCAGGCTGGCGCGGATGCTCTCGGCCGCCACCAGGGTGGACGCCAGCGCGCCCTGGTTGATGGGAGTCTTGGACTCGTGCAGCTTGACCATGGTCAGGTAGCGTAGGGAGATCAGGCTTCTCCGGTAGATCCCCGTCAAGAGGTCTTCCGCCTTTTCGTCGTCCAGATTGAGAACGAACCGGTTCAGCGCGGTCTCTTCCTTGAGATAGAAGAAGAGGGAGACGATGGTGCGAAAGAGGCCGATCAGAAAGATCAGGGTGATGCCGCCGTCGATGATCATCCCCGCAGCGGTCAACTGCTTGCGAAGATAGAGGGACTTGATGAAATCGAGATTCCAAAACACCAGTCCCACCGCCACGGCGGCAATCAGCGCCAGAAGCAGCAGGGTATTACGGCTTTGGTGACGGCGAATCAGCAGGCTGTTCAAGGCTGTACCCTCATGAAGAATGGTGTTCGCGACCCCGGAATGCTACCACAGCCGATCGCAGTCTGGACCCCATCCCGTTGGCCCTGGAAATGTCACAGCCTCTCAAATTACCGGCACCCCTTCCTCTTCCAGCATGGCGATGAGCCGGATCAGGGGCAGGCCGATCAGGCTGTTGGGGTCGTCGCCCTCCAGCCGTTCAAACAGGGCGATGCCCAGTGCCTCGGATTTGAAGCTGCCGGCGCAATTGAAGGGCATTTCGCGGTTCAGATAGTTTTCGATCTGCTGGGGGGAGAGGTTCCGGAAGTAGACCTGAAAGGGCTCGCAAATGACCTGCGCGTTCCCCGTGGCGCTGTTCAAGAGACAAAGACCCGTCAGGAAACTGACCCTTTTCCCCGAGGCGGCGCTGAGTTGCACGAAGGCGCGGTCGAAATCGCCGGGCTTGCCGAGGATCTGATCCTCCAGGCAGGCGACCTGATCGGAGCCGATGATGAGCGCCTGGGGATGTATCGTTGCCACGGCCTGCGCCTTCTCCACGGCCAGGCGCTTCACCAGCGACTCCGGGGACTCGCCCGGCAAGCGGCCTTCGTCGATGTCCGGGGACGCAGTCTCAAAGGGAATGCCAAGCTTTTCCAGCAATTGGCGGCGAAAGGGGGAAGTGGAGGCGAGTACGATAGGGTATGTCATGGGATTCGGCCAAAGGGGCGTAAATGGGGGCCATTTTAGCCCGACAGGGCCAGCTCAGGTCTAACTTTCGGAAAGCGAAGGAATTTTGACAGTTGGGCATGCCGGCTATATTATTGCGCGCCTATGTCGTCCCCTATGCCAGATTTGGCCGATCCCTGGCGTCTTGCCGAGCTTCACAAGACGTATTCCGGCCGATTGAAACCGGCAGTCTTCGTTCGTCTGAACGAAGCGGTCGAAGGGGTATCGGAAGACATCGATTACGGGCTGCGTTTTGCCAAGGTGGCGAGACTCGCCATCCTTGAAGGGCATGTCAAGGCAAGGCTGGTTATGAAGTGCCAGCGGTGCCTGGAACCCGTCGAGGTGGCCGTCGATTCGGTCTTCCGTTTTGGGCTGGTTGCCTCGGAGGCGGAAGCCGAACGGCTGCCGGACGATCTGGACCCTCTGTTGATGACGGATCAGCCGGTGGACCCCTTGGATCTGCTGGAGGACGAATTGCTGCTCTGCCTGCCGCTGGTGCCGATGCATCAGCCAGGGGAGTGCCGCCGACCGTCCGTTCCGGAACCGGATGAGCCCGAGATCAAGACTAAAAAAGACAATCCCTTCGCCGCGTTGTCGGTGTTGAAGGGCAGATAATCAAACGATAGCTAGCGGAGAAAATAGGCATGGCTGTTCAACAAGGTCGCACAACCCCTTCCAAGCGTGGCATGCGCCGTTCCCACGACGCACTGACCGCCGAAACCCTTTCCGTCGATTCTACTTCCGGCGAGACCCATCTGCGTCATCACGTGACCCCTGACGGTTTTTACCGTGGGCGCAAAGTGATCCGCGCCAAGGGTGAATGATTCCCCCGTTTCCATCATCGACGGCGCTGCCCGCTGATATGGGAAAATCCATCGTTATCTCGCTCGACGCCATGGGCGGCGACCACGGCCCTTCGGTTGTGGTCCCCGCCGCTGTCGATTTCCTGCGGAGCGATCCCGATACCCATCTGATTCTGGTCGGCCTCGAAGAGGAGGTACGCAAGTATCTCGGCAAGGAGGCGGACAATCCCCGTATCCGGGTGCATCACGCCTCCCAGGTGGTCGGCATGGATGAAATGCCGTCCAAGGCCTTGCGCAATAAGAAAGATTCCTCCATGCGGGTCGCCATCGACCTGGTCAAGGAGGGCGTGGCCAATGCCTGTGTCAGTGCCGGCAATACCGGCGCCCTGATGGCAACGGCCCGTTTCGTGCTCAAGACCATCAGCGGCGTCGATCGGCCCGCCATCATGGCAAGCCTTCCCTCCATGGAAGGCGAAACCTGGATGCTGGACCTCGGCGCCAATGTCGATTGCACCGACGAACACATGCTCCAGTTTGCCGCCATGGGCAGCGAACTGGTGTCCTCCCTGCGTGAACTGGACCGCCCCAGGGTGGGTCTGCTGAACGTCGGCGAGGAGGAGATCAAGGGCAACGAACAGGTCAAGCGCGCCCATGAACGACTCACCGCGAGCAAGCTCAACTACATCGGCTACGTCGAGGGCGACGACATCTATAAAGGTGGCGTCGATGTGGTGGTGTGCGACGGCTTTGTCGGCAATGTGTCGTTGAAGACCGCCGAGGGCGTGGCCAAGATGATCGCCTACTTCATGAAGGTGGAATTCAAACGCAACCTGATGACCAAACTGGCCGGATTGATTGCCTTGCCGGTGTTGCGCAGCCTGCGCCGCCGCATGGACCCTCGCCGCTACAACGGCGCCAGCCTGCTTGGACTGAGGGGTATAGTCATCAAGAGTCATGGCGGGGCGGATATTTTCTCATTCGAGAATGCCATCCACACCGCCAGGAAAGAGATAGTCGCCGATGTGCCGAACCGCATTGCCAGGCAACTTGAGGCACATCTCTCGGACGGAGCTGCGGCATGATCTATTCCAGAATTACGGGAACCGGCAGCCACCTGCCGGAGAAGGCGTTGACCAACCAGGATCTGGTAGGGATGGTCGATACCACGGACGAATGGATTCGTGAGCGCACCGGAATCGAAAAACGTCATGTCGTCTCTAAAGGCGAGACGACGGGCATTCTGGCCGAGGGCGCCGCGCGCAAGGCCATGGAGGCCGCGGGCAAGACCCCTGCCGATATCGACCTGATCATCCTGGCCACTACCACCCCCGACCAGGTGTTCCCCAGCACGGCTTGCCTGGTGCAGCAACGGCTGGGTATCCACGGTTGCGCCGCCTTCGATATCCAGGCGGTCTGCACCGGTTTCGTCTATGCCCTGAGCACGGCGGACAAATTCATTCGCACCGGGGCCGCCCGCTGTGCCCTGGTCATCGGCGCCGAGAGTCTTTCCCGCGTCGTGGACTGGACCGACCGAACCACTTGCGTGCTGTTCGGGGACGGCGCCGGCGCCGTGGTGCTGGAGGCCTCCGAGGAGCCGGGCATCCTTTCGACCCATTTGCACGCCGATGGCGCCTACGAAGGTTTGTTGCGCGTGGCCGGCGGTCTCGCCAACCGCGAGGCCTCGACCTATATCGAGATGCGAGGCAACGAGGTCTTCCGCGTGGCCGTAACGACCCTGGGTCGCATCGTGGACGAGACCCTTGAGGCCAATAACCTGGACAAGTCCGCCATCGACTGGCTGATCCCCCACCAAGCCAATATCCGCATCATCCAGGCCACCGCGAAAAAGCTCGGCATGGACATGGACCGGGTCGTGGTGACTGTCGACCAGCATGGCAACACCTCTGCCGCCTCCATACCCCTGGCGCTGGACGTGGCCGTCCGCGACGGGCGCATCAAGAAGGGCGAGACCCTGCTGATGGAAGCCTTCGGCGGCGGTTTCACCTGGGGCTCGGTTCTGCTCAAGTTCTGAGCGGGCGGGCTAAGCCTATTTCAACCGCCAAGAACGCAAAAACGCCAAGGGAAGCATTGTATTCTTTGCGCTCTTTGCGGTTAATTTGGATGAATTACTTGAGGAACAACTGAGGTGGCAAAAACCTTCGCAATGGTCTTTCCGGGCCAGGGTTCCCAATCGGTCGGCATGCTGGCCGAGCTTGCCAGCGCCTTTCCGCTGGTGGTGGATACCTTCCGGGAGGCCTCGGACGCCCTGGGCTTCGATCTCTGGCATATGGTCCAGAATGGCCCAGACACCGATCTGAACATGACCCGCAACACCCAGCCCGCCATGCTGGCCGCCGGAGTCGCCGTCTGGCGCGTCTGGCGAGGGCAGGGCGGTGCCGTGCCCGCCGTTATGGCCGGTCATAGCCTGGGCGAGTACAGCGCCCTGGTCTGCGCCGGCGCTTTGGATTTCGGTGATGCCGTCAAGCTGGTGGCCGAGCGCGGCCGGTTGATGCAAGAGGCCGTTCCCGAGGGGAGCGGCGCCATGGCCGCCATCCTGGGTCTGGATGACTACAGGGTGCGCGAGGTCTGCGCTCAGGCGGCCGAAGATCAGGTGTGCGAGGCCGTCAATTTCAACTCCCCCGGACAGGTGGTTGCGGCCGGGGACAAGGCCGCCGTCGAGCGCGCCATCGCCTTGGCCAAGGGAGCGGGCGCCAAGCGCGCCCTGTTGTTGCCGGTCAGTGTGCCTTCCCATTGCGCCCTCATGCGTCCGGCGGCCGAGCGGCTGGCTCAACGGCTGGCTGGGACCGCCATCGTTGCGCCGGGCATCCCGGTCATCCATAACGTCAATGTGGAAACGGCCTCTGACCCGGATCAGATCCGTGCCCTTCTGGCAGCTCAGTTGCACAATCCGGTCCGCTGGGCGGAAACAGCCCTGAAAGTGAAGGCCGAAGGCATCAGTCTGATGGTCGAGGCCGGCCCCGGCAAGGTGCTGAGCGGTCTGGCGAAACGTATCGATTCCGATCTCAAGGGGCTTGCGGCCTTCGATTCCGCAAGCCTGGAAGCGGCCCTGAAGGAGACCTCCGATGCTGAGTAATGAAATTGCCTTAGTGACGGGCGCCAGCCGTGGTATCGGCCAGGCCATCGCCCTGGAATTGGGCCGCAAGGGCGCGACCGTCATTGGTACCGCCACCAGTCAAAAGGGCGCGGATGCGATCGGTGAATTTCTCGCGGCGGAAGGCATCAAGGGCGCCGGCAGGGTGCTGGACGTGGCGAGCCCGGAATCGATCGAGGCCCTGATGACGGCAGTCACCGCCCAGTTCGGCGGTATCTCCATCCTGGTCAACAACGCGGGCATCACCCGCGACAACCTGTTGTTGCGCATGAAGGACGAGGAGTGGCAGTCGATCATCGACACCAATCTCTCCTCCGTCTTCCGTATGTCCAAGGCGGTGCTGAAGGGCATGATGAAGGCCCGGAAGGGCCGTATCATCAATATCGGTTCCATCGTGGGTTCGACCGGAAATCCAGGACAGACCAACTATTCCGCCGCCAAGGCCGGTCTGCTGGGCTTCACCAAGTCCATGGCGCGCGAGGTCGGTTCCCGTGGCATTACGGTCAACGCCGTGGCTCCGGGTTTCATCGATACCGACATGACCCGCGCCCTCTCTGATGATCAAAGGGCCGCCCTGTTGGGTAATATCCCCTTGGGCCGCCTCGGCTTATCCCAGGACATCGCCAACGCGGTGGCCTTTCTGGCATCGGATCAGGCCAGCTACATTACCGGTGAGACCCTGCATGTCAACGGCGGCATGTACATGGCGTGATACCCCTCGTGGGCCGGTACAATTGATTGAAAAGCAAGGATAATAATGGCCGAGCGGGCGGTTGAATTGCAGCTTTCCCTGCCAAGGGAATATGACTACAATAGCCGGGCTGCTGGCTGGGTTGCTGAAACAAGGCTACCTGGCCGATTGAGGAAAGGTTCCCGGAACATTCCGGGCTTCTGAAACGGCGAGGTAGGGTTATCCCGGTAGTCCGGGGAATAGCAGCAACCTATTGCGGCGCCTGAATTTCTAGCGGAGGATTTAATAAACTATGAGCACCATTGAAGAACGCGTCAAAAAAATCGTTGTCGAACAACTGGGGGTTAAAGAGGAAGAGGTATCTCTTGAGTCCTCTTTCGTGGACGACCTGGGCGCCGACTCTCTGGATACCGTGGAACTGGTGATGGCACTGGAAGAGGAATTCGGTACCGAGATTCCCGACGAAGAAGCCGAGAAGATCACCACCGTTCAGCAGGCCGTTGATTTTATCAACGCCAATTCCTGATCGTCCGTTAATACCCCCCAGACCTCTGGGGGATATCTTTCGAGCATGCCTCCGGCTGGGCTGTGATCATAAACGCTATATTCTTCGATGAATCGGCTAATGCGTCGTCTAAAGGATGCGTTGATCCGGCCATCAGCTCGTTACTGCATTTCACTTGCATCACACTCCTAAGGGGAATCCGATGACCGGTAAGAGAAGGGTTGTTATCACTGGCTTGGGGATCGTCTCTCCGGTTGGTCAGGATATCAACACAGCCTGGGGCAATATCATCGAGGGGAAGAGCGGTATTCAGCCCATTACCCATTTCGATGTTTCGTCCTTCTCGACGCGGTTCGGAGGCCCCATCTACGGCCTCGACCTGGAGAAATATATCTCCAAGAAAGAGGCGCGCAAGATGGACCCCTTCATCCATTACGGCGTCGCCGCCGGGGCTCAGGCATGGCAGGATGCCGGCATCGAAGTCACCGAGGAGAACGCCAAACGCATCGGCGTGGCGGTCGGCTCCGGCATCGGTGGCATCGGCGGTATCGAGAGCGGCTATGGCGCCTTTCTCAACGGCGGTCCCCGCAAGATTTCACCCTTCTTCGTGCCCGCCAACATTATCAACATGGTGGCCGGCCACATCTCCATCAATTATGGATTGAAGGGACCCAACATCTCCATCGTCTCGGCGTGCAGCACCGGCACTCATAACATCGGCGAGGCCATGCGCATGATCGAGCGTGATGACGTGGATGTCATGGTCGCCGGCGGTGCCGAGATGGCCACCCCCCCGACCGGCTTGGGCGGTTTTGCCTCCGCCAGGGCTCTCTCCACCCGCAATGACGATCCCCAGCGGGCCAGCCGGCCCTGGGACAAGGATCGTGATGGCTTTGTATTGAGCGACGGCGCGGGCGTGTTGGTTCTGGAAGAGCTGGAACACGCCAAGAAACGTGGCGCCAAGATCTATGCCGAGTTGATTGGTTTCGGCATGAATTCCGATGCCTATCACATGACCGCCCCCTCAGAGAATGGCCAGGGCGCTTGCGATTGCATGCTGCTGGCGCTCAAGAACGGCGGTGTGAACACCTCGCAGGTGGATTACATCAATGCCCACGGTACGTCCACCCCCGCCGGGGACGCGGCGGAGACCATGGGCGTCAAGGGCGCCTTCGGCGATCATGCCTACAAGCTCTGCGTCAGCTCCACCAAGTCCATGACCGGGCACATGCTTGGGGCGGCGGGCGCGGCCGAGGCCATCTTCACCGTGTTGGCCCTGCGCGACCAAGTGGCCCCGCCCACCATCAACTACGAAACGCCGGATCCGCTCTGCGATCTCGATTATGTGCCCAACGCCGCGCGCCCAATGAAGATCGACATCGCCCTCTCCAACTCCTTCGGTTTCGGCGGCACCAACGGTTCTCTCCTGTTCAAACGCTATAACGGCTGATTGCCCACTTGCCCGGCGGCGGTTCCCGCACCCTGATCAACGGCCGCGAAGGCGGCCTGATCGATGCGCGGGATCGAGGACTGGCCTATGGCGATGGGTTGTTCGAAACCATCGCCGTCATCAAGGGTTCTCCCTCACTCTGGCAGGGCCATATGGCCCGGCTTTCGGCCGGTTGCGACCGGCTGGGGCTTCCCCTGCCTGAAACCGGTCTGTTGCTTGCTGAGATCCGGCAACTGGCCGGCCTCGGGACGGGCGTGGCGAAATTGATCCTCACGCGGGGCATTGGGCGGCGCGGCTATGGCGTACCCCAGCCCCTTGCGCCGACCCGGATCGTTCAATTCCATATCGACGAATCATTGCCCCCTCCAGCCGATGCCCCCGCCATCAGGGCCATCCTGTGCAAGACGCCCTTGGGCCTTAATCCCTCTCTGGCTGGACTGAAACACCTGAACCGGCTGGAACAGGTCATGGCCAGAAGGGAATGGGATGATCCTGCCATCGCCGAAGGCATCATGTCCGACTGCGGGGGGAGCGTCATCGAGGGCGTCAGCAGCAACCTTTTTCTGATGCGTTCTGGGCGCCTGCTGACCCCCGCGTTGGACCGCTGCGGCGTGGCGGGCGTGATGCGCGCCTGCGTGATCGAGGCGGCAGCGGGGCTGGGTATTCACCTGGAAGAAACGGCCATTTCCAAGAAAGATCTGTTTGCGGCCGATGGAGTCTTTCTGACCAACGCCCTCTGGGGTATCCGTCGGGTAGAATATCTGGGCGAAACTCGATTCGATCTATCCAGGCTGGACCCTCGCCTCATGAACGCGGTTTGGCGCAAGGCCTTTGGGAGTGATGCATGAAGACCATGGGGCGGCTCTTGATCCTGCTTGTGCTGTCGATCGTAATGACCACAGGTATTTTGCTCTACCGGGGAAACGGGTTTCTCGACCGGCCGATGAACCTCCCCGCCCAGGGGATGAATGTCATGGTCGAGCCCGGCATGTCCTTCCGCACCCTCTCCCGCGACCTGGAACAGCAAGGCGCCCTCGATTCCGGTCTCTTCCTCTACGCCTTTGCCCGCGCCACCGGACGGACCGGGCGTCTCCGCGTCGGCGAGTTCTACGTCCCGGCCGGCACCACACCCAGGGAATTGCTGGACATCTTGCAGTACGACAAACCGGTTCAATACAGCCTCACCCTGGTCGAGGGCTGGAACATTCGCGAGATGCTGGCCGCCATTGCCGGACACCCGGCGCTGAAACAGACCCTGAAGGACCTGCCGCCCGAGGAGATCATGAAGCGTCTGGGGCGGGGAGGGGAACATCCGGAGGGGCGGTTTTTGCCGGAGACCTATCGATTCGAGCGCGGCATGACCGACAAGGAGTTTCTGGAACGATCCTACCGCGACATGGATGAGACCCTCTCCCGCCTGTGGCGGCAGAGGGCCGGCGATCTGCCCATTGCAACCCCTTACGAGGCGTTGATCCTCGCCTCCATCGTGGAAAAGGAGACGGCGGTGGAGACCGAGCGCAAAGAGATCGCGGGCGTCTTCGTGCGGCGGCTGCAAAAGGGGATGCGGCTCCAGACCGATCCCACCGTGATCTACGGCATGGGCGAAAACTACCAGGGCAACATACGCCGCGTGGACTTGCAGGCGGACAGCCCCTACAACACCTACATGCGCAAGGGGCTGCCGCCCACCCCTATCTGCATGCCGGGCAAGGCCTCCCTGGAGGCGGCCATGCATCCGGCCAAGGGTGACAGCCTCTATTTTGTCGCCCGTGGCGACGGAACCCACCAGTTTTCGGCCACGCTGAACGACCACAACGCGGCCGTGCGCCAGTTTCAATTGAAGAGATAGCCGGATGCCCCGCAACCCAGGCCGTTTCATCACCATCGAGGGGATCGAGGGCGCGGGCAAAAGCACCTGCCTCGCCTTTGTGCGCGACCGGCTGATCCAGGCGGGCAGGGCGGTGTTGACCACCCGCGAGCCGGGCGGAACGCCCCTCGGCGAAGAGCTGCGCGCGCTCCTGCTCGGCCACCGCCAGGAGGGAATGGGCGAGGATACCGAGCTCCTGCTCATGTTCGCGGCGCGGGCGGAACACCTAGCGCAAAAGATCCTGCCGGCGCTGGGGCAGGGGACCGATGTCCTCTGCGATCGCTTTACCGACGCCACCTACGCCTATCAGGGCGCGGGCCGGGGCATCGCCAGGGAGCGCATAGCCGTCATGGAGGCCTGGGTGCAGAAGGGGATGCGCCCCGACCTCACTCTGCTGCTGGACCTGCCGGTCGAGCAGGGGCTGGAGCGGGCAGGAAGGCGCTCGGCCGCCGACCGCTTCGAAAGCGAGACCGGCCGTTTTTTTCAGGCGGTGCGGCAAGGTTATCTGGAACTGGCCGCAGCCGAACCGGATCGCATCAAGCGCATCGACGCCTCCTTGCCCTTGGCGGGGGTGGAGCGCCAATTGGCCGAGGTCATCGATGACTTCCTCAAATCTCCAGTCTCAGGCCTCAAGCCCACATCACCATGAACTACCTCCCCTGGCAGCAATCCCAATGGCACCGCATGCGCAGCCTCCATAGGCAGGGCAGGATTCCCCATGCCCTGTTGTTCCAGGGGCCGGAGGGCGTCGGCAAGCGGCTCTTCGCCGAGGCGTTCGGGCGGGGGCTGCTCTGCCTGACCCCCGGCGACGAAGGGGCTGCCTGCGGTCAATGCCGGGCCTGCCTGTTGCTCCAGGCCGGCACCCACCCCGACCTCTCCTGGGTGGAGCCGGAGGAAGAGGGCAAGGCGATCCGCATCGACCGGATAAGGGAGTTCACCCGGCGCGAGACCATCTCCAGCCAGTTCGGCGGCCACAAGATCTGGATCATCCGTCCTGCCGACGCCATGAACGACGCGGCCAGCAACGCCCTGTTGAAGACCCTGGAAGAGCCCACCCCCTCCACCCTGATCCTGCTCCTGACCTCCCGGCCGGGGGCGCTGCCCGCCACCATCCGCAGCCGTTGCCAATCCATCACCTTTCCCGTGCCGCCCAAGGCGCAGGCGCTGGCATGGCTCGGCCCGCAGGGCGAACAGGACTGGGCGACCCTCCTGGCCGTCTCTGCCGGGGCGCCGTTCAAGGCCCTGGCCCTCGCCGACCCCGAAAAGCAGAAATTGCGAAGCACCATCATCGAACAACTCCTGAAGCTCTTTGCCGGCGGCGCAGACCCCATCGCCCTGGCGGAGGAGTGGCACAAGCGGGATCTGCCGCTCGTCCTGCAATGGATAACGAGCCTGCTGGTTGATCTTGTGCGGCTGGCGGCCAATACTGGCTGCCGCGACCTGTTCAATCCCGACGCGCTTGAGCAACTCCTTACCCTGGCCGCCAAGAAACCGGGCGCCGAATGGCAAGGCCATCTGACCGCCATTTATCCCCTGAGCGGGGCAATCGAACGGCAACTGAACATGCAGCTACAATTAGAGGCGCTACTGTTGTCGTTCACCACCAAGACCGAAAAGCAATCCGGAGTCCGCTAATGGCCGTGGGTATGAATATGCCGGGAGGTCCCCGGCAGGGAATCCTCTCCCTGACCATCAAAGACAAGAATGCCCTCTACGCAGCCTATATGCCCTTCGTCAAGAATGGCGGTCTCTTCATCCCGACCACCAAGAAATACAAGCTGGGCGACGAGGTCTTCATGCTGCTTTCCCTGATGGACGAGGCGGAACGCATCCCCGTGGCCGGCAAGGTCATCTGGGTCACCCCCGTGGGGGCTGAAGGCAACCGCGCCCCCGGCATCGGCGTCCAGTTCAGCAACCAGGACGACGGCATGGCCCGCAACAAGATCGAAGGCTACCTGGCCGGCGCCCTCAAGGCCGAACGGCCGACCCATACCATGTAGCCATTCCATGCTCATCGATTCCCATTGCCACCTGGACCGGGTGGGCCTCGGCCCCTACGGGGGTGACTTCCGGGGTCAGGATCAGGTCTTGAAATCAATCAAGCCCGACCGCCGCTGCCAGCCATGGAGAGCGAAGCGAGGGCTGGTAGTCCCCGATAGGCGTAGGGCGCGGGCGTGGGGCCGGAGTTGGTGGAGGGATTGGAAATCCCGCAACCAGCGGAGGCCCTATGCAGAGCGCATCCCGACACGCCGTTAAGCCATTTGCGGGAGTTGTGACGGAGGGCTCCCCAGCGAGGGAGTCCGGAGTCGCAACGGACGCAGGGCGATCGGGGCACAAAGAGTTGTCGAAGATCGAGTGCGTTTTGGGGACTTGGATGTCCCAAAACGTATAACGAGATCGAAGACACCCCGGCATTGATTTTGACCTGCTTACATGGCGAATGGCATGGGATCTGCGAAGGGTCTCCGCCCTATTGGCCTTAACATTCCAGAAGAGGCGTAAGGCCAGGTTACTCCGACCCCGGCAATGCGCCGAAAATCTCGGCCGGGTGCAGGATGGATTCGCCCGATAGCAATACCTCAAGGTAACGCAACCACCGCCACGCAGCCGCTGAACCGTAAATAATCCGCCCGGTTTTCACGTCAAGCGTGGCGGCATGGCCCTGCGGCAGATGGTAACTGGTTTTCAGGCAGGCGCCGCTCACCAGATCCCAGAGTTTCAGGGTCTTGTCATTCGAGCCGGAAGCCAGACTTCCTCCATCCGGGCTGAACGCCACTGAATTCACGCCGTCCTGATGCTGGTCGAAGGTTTGCAGGCAGGCGCCGCTCACCAGATCCCAGAGTTTCAGGATATTGTCCCAAGAGCCGGAAGCCAGTCTTCCTCCATCCGGGCTGAACGCCACTGAATTCACGCCTCCCTGATGCTGATCGAAGGTTTGCAGGCACTCGCCGCTCACCAGATCCCAGAGTTTCAGGGTCTTGTCTGAAGAGCCGGAAGCCAGCCTGCCTCCATCCGGGCTGAACGTCACTGACGTGACAGGACCCTGATGCTGATCGAAGGTTTTCAGGCAGGCGCCGCTCACCACATCCCAGAGTTTCACGGTCTTGTCATTCGAGCCGGAAGCCAGCCTTCCGCCATCCGGGCTGAACGTCACTGAATTCACCCTGTTGCTATGCTGGTCGAGGGTTTTCTGGCACTCGCCGCTCTCAACATCCCAGAGTTTCACGGTCTTGTCTGAAGAGCCGGAAGCCAGCCTTCCTCCATCCGGGCTAAACGTCACTGAATTTACGCGACCCTGATGCTGGTCGAAGGTTTGCAGGCACTCGCCGCTCTCAACATCCCACAGTTTCACGGTCTTGTCTGAAGAGCTGGAAGCCAGCCTTCCTCCACCCGGGCTGAACGTCACTGACCAAATCGTTCCCTGATGCTGGTCGAAGGTTTTCAGGCACTCGCCGCTCTCAACATCCCAGATTTTCAGGGTATGGTCCCAAGAGCCGGAAGCCAGCCTGCCTCCATCCGGGCTGAACGTCACTGACGTTACCACCCCACCATGCCCTGCATTGAGGTGCGCCCACACGCTGGTGGGGACGTGCTGATCGGTGCGTTGGTTATGCGCAAGTACGCTACCCCATGCCTGCCCCTGGTTACGCACCCATTGCGAATGTGCGAGTTGGCAGTGCGTGACATCCAGCAGCCGCAGATCATTCAGCCGCCACAGGCTGGCGGTGAGATCAGCCTCTTCCATTGCGCAAGCCTCAAACCGGCAATGCTGGAATTCGCTTTGCCACAGTCGCGCCTGCTGGAAATTGCAGTGGCGGAATTCGACGTGATCGAACGCCACCTGTTCCAGCCGTGCGCCCTGCCAATCGACATGATGCAGTTGCAGCGGTTGGTCTTTTGTTCCTTTAATTTCCCATTGGAACAGGTCTTCGCTCGCCAAAGCGATGCGCTGATAGGGCACAACTTCGCCGTGCTTTGCCAACAGTAGCCAGAGGTGAAAAACGAGTTTGCTGCTTTGCGGGTCGTGGGTTGCCAGCCATGCGGACAGGCCTTGTTCACAACGACTGCGTTTATTGCGGTCGCCGACGAAGAGTTGGGCGAGGAAGTCCAGAGTTTCCAGAGAAAGAAACCCCTCCCCACCCCTCCCCTTATCAGGGGAGGGAGCTAAGTTGTACGCCGAATCAACTCCTCCCCTGATAAGGGGAGGCTGGGAGGGGTTTCTCCACGCGGCCCTTATTCCATTCACCAACGCCCGGTGCAGATGGGAGGCAAAGAAGAATTCCTGCAAAGACGTATGCGCAAAGCGGAAATGCTTATCATCAGGGCGCACGATGAAGGTGGCAGTACGCAAATCTTCTTTCAGCACTGCCCGGTCAAAGTTCTGATAAGCCGAAGCGAGTTTGGGGTTTTCATAGAGGAAATCATCCAGCCATTCGTCGAGATCATCGGCGCTCCATTGGCGTTGCCCGCTTTTCCACAAGGCCGCCGCCAGATATTCCATCAACTGCTTTTTGTGCTGCGGCGAGAATTGGTGCTTGCCGGTGTCGCGGGACAGCCAGCTATCCACCATGCTTTGGTAGAGCGTGACCCCCCTAATGGTTTCACCGCGCAAGGATAATTGCTCAATCTGCGGGATATGCTGGGCAATCAACGACAGCGTGTAGGGGCGTTCCGCCATTTCCGGCAGGTTGTGTACCGAACGGATCAATCCCAGCACACTCTGCAATTTGTCTTTATCCAGACACAGGCTATTGCTCAGGTAAGTTTCAATCTGTCCCTCACCAAACGGCAACAGGATCAACGCCTGATAATCCAGACCCTTGATGCCGTCGCGGTGTTCGCTGGTGAGCATTGCGTTTTGTTCCTGCACATTACGGAAATAATGCGAACGGCAGGACATCAGCATTTTGCCCGCATCCGGGTGTTGGGTCTTATCCTGTTTCAACGGCGGCAAGATGCGCCAAAGCTGGCGGATAAAATCATTCGCCAGTTTGCTGCTCATGTGGTTGATGACTTCATCCAAGCCATCCCAAATCATCAAAGCGCGGTTGGTTTGCACCTGATCAATAATATCCTGCGGCTTGACCCCCACATCACCATGCCCCCCTTTCCAACTTTTTTTCAGGATGTGATCAAGAATATCAACCAGCGTGAAATCAACCCGCTTATCCCAAGTGTATTCACGCAAATCCACGTAAATCGCCAGTGGCAGGGTTTTATCGGTCTTGCGCTGCTCCAGCAACTCACGGGTCAAGGCTTTGCAGGTGGTGGTTTTACCCATGCCATATTCGCCCAGCAAGGCACAAAACGCGGGGGAATCTTTGCTCTTCACCCAGTCCATCAGGTATTGGGTGGCAATAATTCCCTCGTCAGTGTTATGCGCCTCGCCCTTGTCAATCAGGCTTTGCACATTCTGGATGCTGGTCGCCCGCGCCTTGCTGTGGGTGTGGTTCTTATCAAAGCCTTTTTTCGCCTCCACCCACATCCGCTGTGAAATCTGCTCCTCATAATCAACGCACTCCACCTCTTCACTCCCCCCTTCGCAAAAGGGAGGGTGGGGGGGATTTCTCGGTGGTTCAGTAGGTATTGCCTCAATTCTGGTTTTGATTTGTGCAATCAATTCACTAAAGAACTCCCCACGCTTATCCTCACCACGGCATTCACTATAAAATTTCTGCTTATCTTTAAGTCTAAAAATTTGCCGTTCTTTTACCCCAAGCAAATCAGCTTTGTGAATATCGAGTTTCCTGAAACCAAGAGGTAAAGCTCGTTCTGTTGCCAATAACTGTGGTAGCTCATGTTCCCGTATATATTGCCTATCAAGAAAAGACACGCTCACAAACAACAAACCAAAGTCACATTTTTTCAGGGCATCGAGAATTTCTCGGTTCCAGTCCTGCCCGATAGCAATATGCCAGTCTGCCCAAATCTGGAAACGGCAATCCCCTGCATACACACGGGCATATTCCTCAAATTTTTCGAGGAATCTATCAACATCACCCTTCTCATTATCCTTCCGCGCATAACTCACAAACAGCTTGATGCTGCGTTTGCCATCCACTGGCCTACCTCTCGCTGGCACAAGGTTCGCACTGTCACTATCCGAGGCTTCTTCCGCCGAATAGCGTTCAATATCCGCCACTTTGGTGTCTTCACCCACAAACCAGCATTCCCGCGCTTCGGGCGCACTGCGTTTTTGGTTATCCGCCTCCAATTGCAAGGCAATACCCGCTTCTTTCGCCGCCGCATTGAGGCGATTACGGAACGAACGGAAACTGTTTTGGGCTTTTTGCTGGTCTTGATCCGAGAACAGAACACTGAGGATGCTGGCATAGTTGAGCGTAGTGCCTGTAAAACTGTCGAGCAATTGGGTAAGGCGTTGACAGTCCGCATTGCCCAACTCCTGCTCCAGAACGGGCAACACTTGGCGGACTTGAGCGGCGGTCAGTTTGTTGGCGGGCATGGCAGGCAATCCAGTAAGGGCTTGCCCGCTAGTTTAATAGACGCTTAGAATGAATTCAATAACGATTCTAACGATCAATTAACGATGTTGAAAAACGCTTTAGCGGTAGATGCTGTCTCCCTCCTGCGTCAGAACACTCGGTGCACCAGCTTGGGCGCGGCAGGTCTGTGTGCTGCCCCAAGGGGATGTCGCCTACCAACTGGATGCTCAATCCCGCTCGATGTCGTTTCGTCAAGAAAAACATGCAGGCCAGCAAGGAGGAAGGGCGACACTACAATCAGAGGCGCTGCTGCTATCATTCACCACCAAGACTGAAAAGCTATCCGGAGTCCGCAAATGGCCGTGGGTATGAGTATGCCGGGAGGTCTCCGGCAGGGAAGAATCCTCTCCCTGACCATCAAAGACAAAAATGCCCTCTATACGCCCACCCACACCCTGTAGCCATCCCATGTTAGTCGATTCCCACTGCCACCTGGACCGGGTCGGACTCGGCCCCTATGACGGCGATTTTTTCCGCTTTCTCGACCGGACCCGCGAGGCCGGGGTAGGGCAAATGCTCTGCGTCGCCATCGACATGGAGAAGTACCCGGCCATGGTCCGGCTGGTGGAAGGGGTGGCGGACATCTCCCTCTCCGTGGGCGTCCACCCCAACGAAAGGGAGACGGAATCGCCCGCGCCGGAAAGGCTGGCCGAACTCGCCCAACACCCCCAAAACGTCGCCATTGGCGAGACCGGGCTCGACTACTACCACGGCAAGGGCGACCTAAGCTGGCAGCACGAACGCTTCCGCCAACATATCCGCGCCGCCCGGCTCTGTAACAAGCCCCTGATCATCCACAGCCGGGACGCCCGCGAGGATACCCTCCGCATCATGCGGGAAGAGGGGGCCGGGCAGGTGGGCGGCGTCATGCACTGCTACACCGAGAACTGGGAGATGGCCTCCCAGGCCCTCGACATGGGCTTTTACATCTCCTTCTCCGGCATCATCACCTTCCGCAACGCCGACGAACTCCGCGCCGTCGCGGCCCAGGTCCCCAAGGAAAGGCTTTTGATCGAGACCGATTCTCCCTACCTGACCCCAATCCCGCATCGGGGCAAACCCAACGAACCCCGCCATGTGATCCATGTGGCAGAGAAACTGGCCGAGATCCGGGGCATGACCACTGAAGAGATGGTCGAGTTGACAGGGAGAAACTTCGGGCGATTATTTTTGGGCAGGGATTGAAGACCCAGTCCTTATTATGATGGGAAAACCCCCGGCTCTGCCGGGGAGGCAGTAGAAGTTTGACATTTACGGGGGTCGATCGGGGACACTTCAGGTTGTGAGCCGCCAAGCACACGACAGAGGGGAACCCCGATGACCGAGTATGAGGGCCTAAGCCACTCCAAATATGAGTGCAAATATCATGTAGTGTTCATTCCGAAATGTCGCCGTAAGTCCTTGTACGATGAGTTACGACCGCATCTTGGGGAGGTATTCAGGAAGCTTGCGGAACAGAGGGAGAGCCGTATTGAAGAGGGACACCTGATGGCTGACCATGTGCATATGTTGATTGCGATTCCGCCGAAGTATGCGGTATCGCAAGTAGTTGGGTATATCAAAGGCAAGAGCGCTATTCACCTGGCCCGCGTGTATGGAGAGCGGAAAAGGAACTTTGTGGGCCAGCACTTCTGGGCGCGTGGATACTTTGTCTCGACGGTGGGCCGAGACGAGAAGGTGATTCGAGAGTACATACGACACCAAGAGAAGGAAGATCAGCGATTAGACCAGTTGAGACTATGGAGCTGAGCTGCCACCTTTAGGTGGCTCATGAACTTGGGGTCGCGTTAGCGACCCTACCAGCCGCTTTGAGCGGCTCACAATTGAAGGCCCCCGGCTTTGCCGGGGGATTGTTACTACGGCGGGGTAGCTGGAGAGATTTTTGTCGGGTTGATAAATTTGCTTCTGTGTTTGCTCTCCGGCCCGTTGAGAGTCCCTGAAGGCGAACAGCGGAACTCTCGATCCCATCGGATTTTCCAGGCGATTATTGCCTTTGCGCATAAAACCGCCTATGTTTCCCAGCTACGGTTTGCGGAAAATAATTGCCCCATGAATTTATTTCATGGGCATCGATTAAGAAGGAGATGATTTGTATGATCCGGAAATGGCCCATTTTGTTGACCATGGGTGTTTTTTTGCTGGCTGGCCAAACGGCCATGGGTACGGAAACCCCGTCTGATTCCAGGGTGCGCGTGGTGATCGGGGCGAATGGCCAGAGTACCCCGGTACCCGATTCCCTGAAGCTGGACCTCGACCGTCCCAGGGTAGATCAGGACGAAGAAGCTGCCAACTCTTCTGGGAGCTCGGACCAAGCAGGTACAGGTCCCGCGTTAAAGGCTGTGATCGATCTCGGCCAGCAGAGGGCGATGATCTACGTCAACGGCGAGCATGAATATACTTGGAAGGTATCGACGGCGCGTTGGGGTTATTCAACTCCCAATGGCACCTTCAGACCACAGTGGCTGGCCCGGATGCATTTTTCCAAGAAGTACGATGACGCCCCCATGCCGTTTTCCGTGTTTTTCCATAGCGGCTACGCCATTCACGGCACGGAGGCCATCGGCCGCCTCGGCCGGCCGGCTTCGCATGGCTGCATCCGTCTGCACCCCGACAATGCGGAAACCCTGTTCAACCTGGTCAAGCAGCACGGCAAGGCCAATTCGCGCATTGTTATCGTCGGCAGCCCCAATCACGACGCGGCCTCCCGTTGGGCTGCCAGGGAAGATAGCGGGTCAGGACGGCGCGTGGTCGAACGTTTCAGTTTCTGGGAGACTGAGCCGGAGACGAGGCGGGATTCGGCCGGACACACGCAACGGTTCCAGCGGCCCTTTTCTCTCGATACTTACGACCTTTGAGCCATTCCAGCCCCTCTTCCCTTGCGGGGAGAGGGGCGCCTAGCCTCCCCCCGCCTTGATCTGAGTCATTGCCAGCAGCGCCAGTGGCGAAGACGATTGCAGGCTGTTTCCACCTTACCCAGATGTTGTCTATGGAACTGGTCTGCCCAGCGGGCAATCTTCCTTCCCTCAAGGCCGCCGTCGAGAACGGGGCCAATGCCGTCTACATGGGATTCCGCGACGCCACCAACGCGCGCCATTTCCCCGGCCTCAATTTCAACGAGAGCAACACCGCCAAGGCGATCGAGTTGGCCCACAGTCGTGGCGTCAAGGTGCTGCTGGCGGTCAATACCTATCCCCAGCCCCATAATTGGGGCGATTGGCAGACGGCTGTGGACCGGGCAGCCGGGATGGGTTTCGATGCCCTGATCGCCGCCGACCTGGGTGTGCTCGACTACGCGGCGAACCGCCATCCCCAATTGCCGCTGCATCTTTCGGTACAGGGCTCGGCCACCAATTACGAGGCCCTGCGTTTCTATCACAAGAACTTCGGCATCCGCCGGGCGGTGCTGCCCCGTGTGTTGTCTCTGTCTCAGGTGCGGCATGTGGTGGAGAACAGCCCGGTGGAGATCGAGGTCTTCGGCTTCGGCTCCCTCTGCGTCATGGTCGAGGGCCGCTGCCTGCTCTCCTCCTTTGCCGCCGGCCAGTCGCCAAACACCTTCGGCGCCTGTTCTCCAGCGGAATCGGTCGAGTGGCGCGAGACTCCCAACGCCCTGGAGACCCGCCTCGGCGGCATCCTGATCGAACGCTACGGCAAGACCGACCGGGCGGGCTATCCGACCATCTGCAAGGGCCGGTTCGAGGCGGGCGGCCACACCTATCACGCCATCGAGGACCCGACCAGCCTCAATACCCTGGGGGTCCTGCCCGATCTGATCAAGATGGGCATCGCCGCCATCAAGATCGAAGGCCGCCAGCGCAGCCCCGCCTACGTGGCCGAGGTGGCGCGGGTCTGGCGCCAGGCCATCGACGCGGCTACCCGTGACCCGGATCACTTCAACCCCAAGGGCGAATGGAACGCCGCCCTGGCGAAGGTCTCCGAAGGCGCTCAGACCACCCTGGGTGCCTTGCATCGTCCTTGGCAATAACCCTATCCCGATTGACTTCATGACCGATACCCCGATCAAGCCCCGCCTCTCCCTCGGCCCCGTCCTCTATTACTGGCCCGAGCAGGACCTGCACGCCTTCTATGACCAGGTGGCCGATTCCGCCGTCGATATCGTCTACCTGGGCGAGACGGTGTGCAGCAAGCGCCGTTCCCTCAATTTCGAGGGCTGGATGGATCTGGCGGCCAAGCTGGCCGAGGCCGGCAAGGAGGTGGTGCTATCGGCCATGACCCTGCTGGAGGCCGAATCGGAACTGCTGGCCCTGCGCCGCATCTGCGGCAACGGCCGTTTCATGGTGGAGGCCAACGACATGGGGGCGGTGGCCTTGCTGGCCGGCAAGGGTCCCTTCGTCGCAGGCACCGGCGTCAATACCTACAACCAGCACAGCCTTGCCGTCCTGGCCCGCCAGGGCTTGAAGCGCTGGGTCCTGCCGGTGGAACTCTCCAAGCAGACCCTGGCCGCCATGCAGCGGGAACGCCCAGCGGGGGTCGAGACCGAGGTCTTCGCTTATGGCCGCCTGCCGCTGGCCTATTCCGCCCGCTGCTATACCGCCCGCCACCACAACCTGCCCAAGGACGACTGCCAGCTCCGTTGCCTGGACTACCCCGACGGGCTGCTGCTCAAGACCCAGGAGGGGCAGCCCTTCCTCGCCCTGAACGGCATCCAGACCCAATCGGCCCAGACTCACAGCCTGCTGCCCGAACTGGACGAGGTGCTGGAACTGGGCGTCGATATCCTGCGCATCAGCCCCCAGTCGCATCACACCCTGGCCGTGATCGAAGCCTTCCGCAAGGGGCTGGAGCAACCTGTCACCGCCAAACAGCAGCAGGAAGCCATCCTCCGTTTCATGCCCACAGGCCCCTGCGACGGCTATTGGAACAACCGGCCCGGCATCGAGCAATCCCTATAAGTTCCACGCCCGGAACCCGCTTCCTCGTCTATCCTCTGGGTAGGCAAAGCTGAAATGGAGGTGTGAGATGTTCCTGAAACACGCAGCAAAAGGCGACCTGGTGGAAGTTCTGGACCTGCCCGCCCTCTTCGATCCCTGTGCCGACAACGTCATCGCCCGCTTCCACGCCGGCGAGGAGATGCCCGAGGCCGAGGATTTCAATAAGGCCGAACTGGTCTTCCCCTCGGGCGAGGCCCTGCCGCGCTGCTGGGTCGATCCCGGCTACAAGTCCTGAGCATGACCGAGTTCCGTTTTCACGGCGCCGCTTCGATGGGAGAGGGCGAGATCCGCCCCTTCCAGCAGGAGGGGAAGGCCTTGCTGCTGATCCGTCAGGGAGGACGGCTGTACTGTCTGGATAACAAATGCGGCCACTTCGGCGCTCCCCTGGCGACCGGCAAATTGACCCAGGGCGCCATCCAATGCGGCGTCCACGGCATCGCCTTCTCCCTGGAGACCGGCCGAGTGACCAATCGCCCCAGGGAACGGTGCCGTCCCATCGGTATCTACCCCGTGCGGGAAGAGGGCGGTGACGCCCTTATCGATTTGCCTGCAAGCGCAGTCTCATAAGCGCTCCCCTCCGGGCATCCCGGCACCCAACAGGTTTCGCTAGATCACCACCGCTTCGAGAGCAGCAGGATCTCTTTTGTGGTTGGGCAGATTTGAATGTGGCCGTTGCGCTTCAGCTTATATAAAGCCCTGCTGAGTGATTCCGGCCGCACCCCTAAATAACTTGCGATATCGGTTTTGCTCATGGGCAGATGGACCCGCTCTGCCTGGCCTTTCTCTCGCAGCATCTGGAAGAACCGCAGCAGCTTTTTTTCGGTGCAAACGTGGCGTCCCTGCAAGAGGACATCATTGGTCTGGCGGATTCTTTCTCCCATCAGCATCAACAGCCTGTGTTGCAACCGCGGGATGAACGAACAGAGCGATTCGAGCTGGGCGAAAGGGATCTCGCATAACCGGGTTCGCTCCAGTGCCACGGCGTCATAACGGTATTTACGGTCGCCGACGGCTTCGAGACCGATCAAGTTCCCCTGGAAGTAAAAACCCTCCACCAGGTTATCTCCCTCCTGTGAGACGGTCTCTATCTTCACAATCCCGGATTGGACCACGAAGAGGGACAGAAAATCGTCTTCGATCTTAAAGATTCTCTCGCCGGGTTCATAGGTGCCTCGGGTACGGATAATACCCATCAGACTGGCGAAGTGTTGCTTGCTTAGCCCTTCGCCCAACTGGCAGGTTGAACCCGTAGACAGACAGCAAACATCGACATATTTGCAGGGCGGAATTTTACGCGCGCATTGAAAGCCATCCATTATTAGTCCCTTTGTCCGATATTTCGGCTCTGGAGTATAGCTGGCGTAGCGGCAGTTTGAGTTGTACCTTGGCGGTGAGAAAGCGGGGCGGGGTGGAAGCCCGTGGGCGCAGGCTGCACGGTCCTTAGCTTGCGGTGCGGGAGGGGATTGTCCAGCGCAAAAAGGGGCCAGCAGCGGCTTGGCAATGCCGCGAACTTTAGTGGGTGAGACTCCCACCTGGGTAATCGCCAGCCACGAGCCCAGTATCCAGCCTTGCTGATCGCACGGTAACGGGCGGTTTGATGCGTAGGCAGGAAAGCAGGCGAGGTGCAAGGGTAACGGATGAAGCCGACCTTGAAGGTGTAGAGCCCCGAAAT